>ERZ777306.135-NODE-135-length-144348-cov-8.010063_pt1 | contig 144348 bp, 147 predicted proteins | sample MGYA00374966_ERZ777306 | MGnify/ENA primary metagenome ERZ777306 (study PRJEB29329, sample SAMN06343882) | mouse gut metagenome | isolation source: Mouse cecum | place: Austria: Vienna | collected 2014-11-15 ... | reverse complement strand
AGGCTCTTTCCCTCAAAAGTAGTAAATTGGTAGTAAATTCAGCTTGAAATCCTGCTTGTATGCCCGTAAATCAAGGTTTTTTTGAGATAATCAACCATTTTTATATACGGAAAATACAGTTTTCTGTATTAAAATTGGGGGTCCAGCCCTTTTCAACAGGTATCGGAAAGAAGTCCGGGACGCTGCGGGCAAAGTACTGACGGGCTGGCAGGATACGGAACAGAGTTCTGCAGCTTTTTCCCTGTGATCTTTCTTTCAAGGTTTTTGCAGGAAAATGAAAAAAACTGTTGACAGTAGCCGAGGAAGTGATATAATCAGGATAGAAAATGCGTTGATGAGGACAGTAGTCCTTTTCTGGCGGACAGAGAGGGGTATGGCGCAGAGTGTATTCTCTGCGTTGCTGGAAGTGCCCTGCGGCGGAAAAGTGTACGAAAACCACCTCTGAGCGGCTTTAATACAGCCCGGCGGCACCGTTATCTGCCAAAATGAGTGGTTTTGTGAAAACAGGAAAACAATTAGGGTGGAACCGCGGGAGTTGACGCTCTCGTCCCTTTTCGGCAAGAAAAGGCGGACGGGCGTTTTTTTTGTTCAAAAAACAGGCCATCCGCTCAAAATTGGACGATGATAAAAGGAGAGAAAGACATGAAAATTACATTGAAGGACGGCGTTGTAAAGGAATTTGACGGCGCGGTATCTGTTCTGGATATCGCAAAGGCAATCAGCGAAGGACTTGCAAGAAACGCCTGCGCTGGTATTGTGAACGGCGAAGTAAAGGACCTGCGTTATGTTGTAGATGCGGATGCGGAAGTCAGCATCTGCACATTTGAGGACGAAGCAGGCAGAATGGCGTTCCGTCATTCCGCGTCCCATATTCTGGCGCAGGCGGTAAAACACCTGTACCCTGATGTAAAACTTGCAATCGGCCCTGCTATTGCGGACGGCTTTTACTATGATTTCGACAGGGAAAAAGCCTTTACACAGGAGGAACTGGAAGCCCTTGAGGAAGAAATGAAAAAAATTGCAAAGGAAGACATTGCAATCGAACGCTTTGAGCTGCCCCGCGCAGAGGCAATCAAATACATGGAGGAGCTTCAGGAGCCTTATAAGGTGGAACTGATTCAGGATTTGCCGGAAGATGCGGTTATTTCCTTCTATAAACAGGGCGATTTTGCAGACCTTTGTGCAGGCCCGCATCTGATGAGCACGAAGCCTGTGAAAGCCATCAAGCTGACTTCTGTTGCAGGTGCGTACTGGCGCGGCAACGAGAAAAACAAAATGCTTTCCCGTATTTACGGTACAGCTTATCCGAAGGCATCCGAGCTGGAAGCATACCTGACGATGATGGAAGAAGCGAAAAAACGCGACCATAGAAAACTGGGCAAGGAATTAAAACTGTTTGCCCTGCTGGACGAGGGCCCCGGTTTCCCGTTCTTCCTGCCGAAGGGCATGACGCTGAAAAATACTCTGCTGGAATATTGGAGAGAGATTCACAAAGAGGCTGGTTATGTGGAGGTTTCCACGCCTATCATCCTCAACCGTGATTTGTGGTACAGAAGCGGCCACTGGGATCACTATAAAGACAATATGTATACAACAGTAATCGACGAGGAGGATTATGCGGTAAAACCCATGAACTGTCCCGGCGGCATGCTGATTTATAAGCAGGATATGCATTCCTATCGTGACCTGCCTATCCGAATGGGCGAAATCGGTCTGGTTCACAGACATGAGAAAAGCGGCGCGCTGCATGGCCTGATGCGTGTACGCTGCTTCAATCAGGACGATGCGCATATCTTTATGACGGAAGACCAGATTAAAGATGAAATCAGCGGCGTTATCCGTCTGATTGATGGCGTTTATAAGCAGTTTGGTTTCAAATACCATATTGAGCTTTCCACAAGACCGGAGAACAGCATGGGTTCCGATGAAGCATGGGAGATTGCAACAAACGGCCTGCGTGATGCTCTGGACGAAAACAAGATTCAGTATACAGTCAACGAGGGTGACGGCGCGTTCTATGGCCCCAAAATTGACTTCCATCTGGAGGACTCTATTGGCAGGACGTGGCAGTGCGGCACGATTCAGCTGGATATGCAGATGCCGGAACGTTTTGAACTGGAATATACGGCGGCTGACGGCAGCAAGAAGCGTCCCGTTATGATTCACCGCGTATGCTTCGGCTCTATCGAACGTTTCATTGGTATTCTGATTGAGCATTTTGCGGGGCAGTTCCCGACATGGCTTGCACCTGTACAGGTAAAGGTACTGCCGATTTCCGAGAAGTTTGTGGATTACGCAAAGAGTGTGGAAACGGCGCTGGATAAAGCTGGTATCCGCGTAGAAACGGATAACCGTGCGGAAAAGATTGGCTACAAAATCAGAGAGGCAAGAAACGAAAGGATCCCTTATATCTTCGTTGTAGGCGAAAAGGACCAGGAGGCGAAAAAGGTTTCCCTGCGTTCCAGAAAGAATGGCGAGGAAGGGCAGTTCGACCTTGCTGACGTCATTGCGAGAATACAGGAAGAAATCAAAACAAAAGCGCTGGATTAAGGCGATATATTCAATCCCCCCATATAGAAATATGGGGGGATTTTTTGTATTCCAGATGCTGTTTTACAGCAGCCCGCAGGTTTTCAAAGCCGCTTCAATATCCGCTATTAAATCTTCAGCTGCCTCCAGGCCGACGCTGAACCGGAAAAAGCCTTCCCGGAAAATTTCAGGGTAATGGGGCAGTTTATCGCTGTTTTTGTCGTAGTAAACAATCAGGCTTTCTACATCGCCCAACGAAACGGCATGTGTAATCAGAGTAAGCGCATCTAAAAATTGCTGGTGCTGTTTTTCGCTGCCTTTAATGTCAAAGGCAATCATGCCGGAATAACCGCCATGCAGGAGGGCTTCCGCGCGTTTATGCTGAGGATGGCTGTCAAGCCCGGGATACCAGATAAAACGGACAGCAGGGCAGTTTTCCAGAAATTTTGCAACTTCCAAGGCTACTTCGCTGTGCTGTTTCATGCGGAGGGGAAGTGTCACAAGCCCGCGGGCAACAAGCCATGCATTGAAGGGGCTTAAAATACCGCCGAAATTCACCATTGCGATTTCTTTCACCTGTGCAAGCAGTTCTTTTTTACCCAGGATACAGCCGCCAAGGGAATCGCCATGCCCGTTGATATATTTTGTCATGCTGTGGATTTCTAAATCTGCGCCGAGTTTCAGCGGGAACAGGCTGACGGGTCCTGCAAATGTTGCGTCAACGGAAAGCAGGGCGTTAGAAGCGTGTGCGATTTTGGAGATAGCCTCAATATCGCTGATGCCTGTAGTCGGGTTGCCCGGTGTTTCCACATGGACAAGACGTGTATTCGGACGCATTGCGGCGCGGACGGCCTCGGTGTCTGTTGTATCCACAAATGTTACTTCAATATTGTATTTTTCGGGCAGGTATTTGCGGAACAGCAGGTTTGTCGCGCTGTAACATACCTCGGAAATAACTGCATGGTCGCCGCTGTTCAGAAACGGGACGAATACACCTGCCAGAGCCGCCACACCGCTGGCAAATACGGCGCAGTCCTCCGCGCCAGTCAGCGCACAGAGCTTTTCCTGCAATACCATCTGGTTGATATTGCGGTTGCGGGCATAGATGTTGCTTTCCGTCCCGCTCCAATCAACGGGCGTACCGTCTGTGGGGATGCGATAGTTGGAAGTCATGTAAATAGGCTGGTTGATTGCGCCAAAAGTATCGTCTTTTCTGGCACCGCCGTGTACGGCTATGGTATGGATATCTGCATGTTTTTTCATTGTAATCCTCCTTTGATCTGCATGGGTTTTCTTCGATGGCATAACCATAACACAGTATAAATGATATGTAAAACAGTTGTTTTTGATAAAATCAATCAAAAAAACAGATTGATTTTGCGCGGAAAATCCTGTACGATAAAAGAAAAGGGGGGAGATGTATGGAAATACGGAATCTGAACACATTTTTGAAGGTAGCCGCTTTGCGGAACTTTACACAGGCAAGCAGGGAGCTGGGGTATTCCCAGTCGAACGTCAGCACGCAGATTCAGCAGTTGGAACGGGAGGTTGGGGTGCCGCTGTTTAACCGCGTTGGCAGGAGTGTTTCCCTGACGCAGTACGGAGAGGAGCTTCTGCCGTATGCACAGCAGATTGTATCTACATCGGTGCAGATGGAAAATTTTATGAAATCGGAACAGGCACTTGGCGGGACGGTCAGAATAGGAATTGTGGAATCGCTGTTCGCGTTTTTGCCGGAAGAATTGTTCCTGTGTTACCATGAACGGTTTCCGCGTGTGGAAATAGAGCTGACGGTTGATGCAACGGAAACACTGAAAGAAGACTTGCAAAAAGGGCGGCTGGATGCCGCCTGTCTGATTGATTGCCCGCTTTATGAAACGGAGTGGCGGAAGTGGCACAGCGTAGATGTGCCGGTTATGATTGCAGCGAGTCCCTGCCATACGCTTGCGGAGCGGGAGGCCGTAAGCTGTGAGGATCTAGAAGGGCAGGAATTTGTGCTGATGGAGGATTCTGCGCCATATAACCAAAGGTTCCAGGAATTTCTTGCCAGGCATAACGTTGCTGTCCATCCGTTTTTGAAGCTGCAAAGTGCGGAAAAAGCATGCCGCCTGGTGGAAAAAGGAAATTGCCTGTCATTCCTGCCAATATATACAGTAAGGCGGGCGGCAGAAAGCGGAAAAATACGGATTTTGCGGATACTGGAGGAGGAGCAGATGCAGTCCGTCCAGATTATACTGCACAAAAGCCATGTGGTGACGCCGCAGCTCAGGGGCTTCATGGAGGAGCTTCGGAAAATTCTGGAAACGGCAATGAACGGGTAAAACGGGGGGCTTTATGAGCAAATTCAAGAATTTATTTGTTTTGCAGATGAAAATGCAATCGGATTTTACGCAGGAAACGCTTCGTTTCCCGAGCCCTTCCGCGATACGAAAGTAGGTTTTTTTGCCCAAAATCGGTAAAAACAGTTGACGCGGAGTGAAAAAGATGGTATACTGCTACGGTAAACAAAGAAGAAGTTCCGCTTCTCACCTTACGGCTCGGAGCCGGTAAGGTTAATACAGCGACAAGACAGAGGTGTACTCTGTTTTTCTGTGTGCGGCGGATTTCTTCCGGCGCTTTCTTTTTATTTCAGAGGGGGCGTTCTGTGGCAATTATTTTGGGGAGGTGCTTGACATTACTGATTTAATGATCAATGAGCAAATCAGGGACAAAGAAATTAGACTTATCGATGAAAACGGCGAACAGCTGGGCATTGTTTCTTCGAGGGACGCGCAGAAAATCGCGGACGAAAAGAAACTCGATCTTGTGAAGATCGCGCCAACGGCGAAGCCGCCCGTTTGCCGTATCATGGATTACGGCAAATACAAATTCGATCAGGCGAAAAAGGAAAAAGAAGCCAGAAAGAAACAGAAAACCGTCGATGTGAAGGAACTGCGGTTGTCCCCGAGTATTGATACGCATGATGTTCAGGTGAAGGTCAAAAAAGCCAATGAATTTTTGAAGGACGGCGACAAAGTAAAGGTCAGCATTCGTTTCAGAGGGCGCGAAATTGGCCATTCTAAAGCAGGAATGGCGATTTTGGAGGATTTTGCCAAGCAGACGGAGGAATTTGGCGTGATCGATAAACAGCCCAAAATGGAGGGCAGGAGTCTTGTCATGTTCCTTGCTCCGAAGAATTAAACCGCAGGACGGAAAGAACTATCGGAATAGGCAGTGCGCGTTTGCGTACCGTAGGACATTTTTAGGAGGATAAGGTTATGCCTAAGTTGAAAACGAAAAAAGCAGCAGCGAAGAGATTCAAAATCACTGCGACAGGTCAGTTGAAAAGACAGAAATCCAATACACAGCATATTCTTGGTAAGAAGTCCAGAAAGAGAAAAAGAAACCTCAGACACGCTACAACTGTGGATAAGACAGTTCTGAACAGTGTAAAGAAACGCCTGCTGCCTTACGCATAAGGGCTGACGAACAACATTTGGGATACTATTTTTAGGAGGACTTATCATGGCAAGAGTAAAGGGCGCATTGAACGCGAGAAAAAGACATAAAAAGGTATTGAAGCTGGCAAGAGGCTACCGCGGTGCGAGAAGCAAACAGTACAGAGTTGCGAAGCAGTCCGTAATGAAGGCAATGGCGTTTGCGTTTGCCGGCAGAAAGCAGACAAAGAGAGAGTACAGAAGCCTGTGGATTACAAGAATCAATGCGGCTGCAAGGCTGAACAACATTTCTTACAGCAAGCTGATTCATGGCCTGAAACTGGCTGATATCAATATCAACAGAAAGATGCTGGCAGAGCTGGCAGTTTCTGACCCTGCGGCTTTCACAGCACTGGCTGACGCTGCAAAGGCAAAACTGTAAGGTACGAAAATACGAAAAGGCTTTCTGAAAGGAAAGCCTTAGACTGTCAAAAAAACTCTCTTCCGTGTCGCGGAAGGGTTCGGGAAACGAAGTGTTTCCCGAATGGAATCCGCAGGGCAGGCTTCGCCTGTCCGAGGAAAAGGGTGAGTTTCAAGGCTTTTTCAAAAGCCGATGGAACGAGGCGCTTTATACCGACAGTCCTTCAAAAAAGGCTTGAAGGCGTAGCCTGAGCCTTTTTTGACACACTGAGGCTTTCTGAAAGGAAAGCCTTTTTCTGTACAGATAAGACAGGCAGGAGGGAAGGTATGGGAACGGTATTTGTCAATGCGTTTGGCTTTCTTTTTATGATACTTTTGGGGTTCACGCTGAAACGAACCGGCTTATTTTCGGTAGAGGACAGCGGGCTTTTGAGCAAGCTGGTGCTGAAGATTACGCTGCCAATGGCGATTATACATAATTTCCGTTCGCTGGAGCTGTCCCCGTCCTTTCTGGTGGCAATCGGGCTGGGGTTTGCAGTCAATTTTGCGGCGATTGGGGTCGTCCTGCTTGTGACGAGGCGGCAGCCTGCGCCGAAACGGGCGTTTTACATCATCAACACAGCGGGCTATAATATCGGGCTCTGCACACTGCCGTATATGTCCAGCTTTTTTGCGGCGGAGGCGATTGCCCTGCTCTGTATGTTTGATGTCGGCAATGCAATCATGTGCTTTGGAGGGACGTTTACCATTGCCATGACGGTGACGAAAGGCAGGGGCGGCGTGGACAGGCGGGAAATACTGAAAACGCTGTTTTCGTCCATGCCGTTTGTGACATATCTGGTGATAATACTGCTCTGCGCCACACATATCCGCCTGCCGGAGCCGGTTTATACAGTGGCGGGCATGATCGGGCAGGCGAATGCTTTCCTTGCAATGCTTCTGATTGGCATACTTTTTGAGCCGAAAATCAACAGGAGCGAATTGAAGGATATGGCAGGCGTTTTTACACTCCGAATGGTCACGGGGATTGCGTTTTCTCTGCTGATTTACAATTTCCTTCCCGTCCCGCTGATGTACCGGCAGATATTGTCCATTATCGTATTTTCGCCTATTTTGAGCGTTGCGCCGATTTATACGGAACGCTGCGGCTATAACCGTTCTGTGGCGGCGGTGCTGAATTCGTTGATGCTGCCGTTCAGCATGGTGGTAATGACAATATTGCTGCTTTTACTTCGAATTTTCTGAGGAAAATCAGTGGGGGAACGTACAGTCAGCGGAAAGATGGCGGCCTGCGATTTCAAAGAAACGTCTTTCAGCTAAAGAACTCCATTTTTGTTTATGGCGGAGGAGCTGCACCTTCATTTGTATGCTGCAACCCTCCACGGTGAATGTACAGATTTTATTTTCCCGCAAGGCGGTGGCAAGGCAGTAATCCGGAAGAAATGAAATCCCCATGCCTTTTGCTACAAAATCTATGATATAGGAAGTAATGCCGCATTCTATGCAGTAGTTTATGGGGACGGCGTGTTTTTCCATGAGCTTGTCAAAGGAATCCCGATAATTACAGTTTTGTTCAGTCAAAAGGAAGGTTTCCGTTTTCAGCTGTTCCGGAGAAATATTTTTTCCTGCAAAGGGATGTTCCGGTGCGCAGAAAAAGAAGATTTGGGTATCAGCTGTGAATATATTTTCAAGTTCGGGACGGAAAATAGGGGAGTCCAGCAGCAATACTGCGTCCAAAAGCCCTTTTTCCAAAAGATTGAGCAGTTCCAGGTTTGTTCCAATCTTAACTTTTAACGTCACCGCAGGGCATTTCAGAAGAAATTCTTCCAAAATTGGCTTTGCTGTGGAAAAAACAATAGATTCGATGATGCCGATTTGCAGTATGCCGGAAGGGGTTTCTGTATTGGAAATTGTTTCCAGAGCTTCCTCCTCCAATTTTGCCATACTGTTGGCATAGGCAAGGAACTGGCGGCCTTTTTCGGAAAGAAAGACCTTTTTGCCGATACGGTCAAATAAGCTGGCGCCAAGCTCGTCCTCCAATAGCTGTATCTGGGTGGTGATGGTGGACTGGGCATAGCCAAGCGTTTCTGCTGCTTTTGAAAAATTTTCAAATTCTGCTACCTTGATAAAGGATTTAATATTGCGAAGTTCCATAAATACACTTCCTTTCCATATGTAATATTAATGATAGAGAAAGATGCGAAAAAAAGCAATGGTTTCTTGGAGGAGATTATGATGAAACAATGGGAATATAAAGTTGTAACGATTGCAACGAATGCAGTTCTGACCGCGAAGCAGTATGAGAAAGCCGCGCAGGAGTTTGAGGCACAGCTGAATGAACTGGGCGCGGACGGCTGGGAGATGGTACAGCGTGCGGACGGTTTCTTTTTCTTCAAAAGGGAAAAGAACGGCTGATTCTGGCAGAAAAAACTTTTCTCTTGTAAAGGAAAAATACTTGACAAATAGATGGACTGCCGTTAAAATAGGAAAAGTGGTTGTAAAGTAGTTTTCCTTTACAGGAGGCGGAACGATGGACGATATTCTGCACTTGACACTGCTCTATGATTTTTACGGCGAACTGCTGACGGAAAAGCAGAAGCAGGTCTATGAAATGCATTATCAGAATGACCTTTCTCTCTCGGAGATTGCGGAAGAACTGTCCATCAGCCGGCAGGCTGTGCGCGACCAGCTGCTGCGGACGGAGAAAATATTGCAGGGATACGAAGAAACGTTGCATTTGATTTCCCGTTTTCAGGAGCAGCGCAGGGCTGTGGAGGAAATGAAAGCAGTCATGGAGGCGATGGAGCGGGAGCCGCTTGATGGGAAACTGGCAGAGGCTGTTTCCAAAATGAAAAAAATCGCCGATGGCATCATATTCTGAAAGGAGGAGCGGTCTGATGGCTTTTGAAAATCTTTCCGGCAAGCTGCAGGAGGTATTCAAGCAGCTGCGGGGAAAAGGCAGGCTGACGGAAGCTGACGTAAAAGCGGCTATGCGGGAAGTGAAGATCGCACTTCTGGAGGCGGACGTCAATTTCAAGATTGTAAAAGGATTTATCAAAAAGGTTACGGAACGTGCCATCGGCACAGAGGTGCTGGAGGGGCTGAACCCTGGACAACAGGTTATCAAAATCGTAAATGAGGAACTGATAGACCTGATGGGGACGACACAGAGCCGTCTGACCTTTGCGAACCGCCCGCCGACGGTATATATGATGGTCGGCCTGCAGGGCGCAGGCAAGACCACTTCCAGCGGGAAACTGGCAGGGCAGCTGCGCAGGCAGGGCAGGAATCCTCTGCTGGTAGCCTGTGACGTTTACCGTCCGGCGGCAATCAAGCAGTTACAGGTGGTAGGGAAAAACTACAATATTCCTGTGTTCGAGATGGGCGATAAGCTCAGCCCTGTGGAAATTTCCAAAAAGGCGCTGGAATATGCTGCGGAACAGCATAACGATGTAATTTTGATCGATACGGCAGGCCGTCTGCATATCAATGAGGAACTCATGCAGGAACTGCAGGATATCAAAGCGGCAGTCAAGCCGCAGGAAATTCTGCTGGTCGTAGACGCAATGACGGGTCAGGACGCTGTAACGGTTGCGGAGAGCTTTGACAGCCAGCTTGGCGTAGATGGCATTATCCTGACAAAGCTGGACGGCGACGCAAGAGGCGGCGCGGCTCTTTCGGTCCGGAGCGTAACGAACAAGCCGATTAAATATATCGGCATGGGGGAGAAAATGGAGGATTTGGAACCGTTTTACCCCGACCGCATGGCATCCCGTATCCTGGGCATGGGCGACGTGCTTTCCCTGATTGACAAGGTGCAGCAGAACATCGATGAGCAGGAAGCCCTGGAAATGCAGAAAAAAATGCGTTCCAATGAATTTACGCTGGAGGATTTCCTTTCGCAGATGCAGCAGATTAAAAAAATGGGCCCGCTGAAAGATTTGATGGGCATGATACCCGGCATGAACAAAATTGATATGGACGCCGCGCTGAAAGGCGTTGACCCGGCAAAGGAAATGGCTAAGACAGAAGCGATTATACAATCCATGACGAAGGAAGAACGGGCAAACCCAGCTATTTTGAACGGACCGAGGAAAAAACGCATTGCCAATGGCTGCGGCAGGACGATTGCAGATGTGAACCGCCTGCTGAAACAGTTTGAGGAAATGAAAAAAATGATGAAACAGATGAACAATATGCAGAAAGGGCGCAAAAAAGGCCGTCTGCCGTTCTTCTGATAAGGCTGGCTTGACTTCCCCAAAACGGGATAGATATAGAGCAAAATGAATTGGGACTTAGGAGGTGAAAGACATGGCAGTAAGAATCAGACTGAAAAGACTGGGTGCAAAGAAGGCTCCTTTTTATAGAATCGTTGTTGCGGATTCCAGAACACCCAGAAACGGCAAATCCATCGAGGAAATCGGTTACTACGATCCTACAAAGGAACCTGCTGTTCTGAAAGTTGATGCGGAAGCGGCTAACAAATGGCTCACAACAGGCGCACAGCCTTCTGAAACTGTAAAGGCTCTGCTGAAAAAAGCAGGCGTTATCGGCGAATAATCCGAAACGGAGGGCTTGACTATGAAAGAACTGCTGGAAGTCATTGCAAAAAGGCTTGTTGAAAATCCGGAGCAGGTTTCTGTGACAGAAACGGAAAACGACAGGACTCTTGTTCTGGAGCTGAAAGTGGCTCCGGAGGATATGGGCAAGGTCATCGGCAAGCAGGGAAGGATTGCGAAAGCGATTCGGACTGTTGTGAAGGCGGCCGGCGTCCATGAGGATAAGAAAATCGTTGTGGAAATCGTACAGTAAATCCCGTGAAGGGGATTGGGGGCACAGGAATTCCTGTGAAGTTTTGTTTTGCTCTGAACGGAGTGGAATCCCCCAAGATTTTTCAACAATTCAGGCAGGGTGGGGACACCCTGCTGTTTTTATAGGAAGAAAAAGACAGAGGTGCGTATGGAAAAGTTTTTTGAGATAGGCGTAATAACGGGCACGCATGGGATACAGGGAACGATGCGGGTATTTCCTACAACACAGGACCCCTCCCGCTTTGAAAGGCTGAAAGAGGTGACTGTGGAAAACAGGGGGAAACAGGAAATTTTTCATATAAAAAAGGTCGCGTTCCATAAGAAGTTTGTCCTGCTGACTGTAAAGGAGATTACGGATATTAACGCCGCTGAGCCGTATAAAAATGCAAAGCTTCTGATTCCTGACGCGGAGGCGATTCCTTTGGAGGCGGACGAATACTATACCCGCGACCTTTACGGCCTGCGTGTGGTAACGGACGAGGGTGAGGAGCTTGGCGAGCTGGCGCATATCTATGAAACCGGTGCGAATGACGTTTATGCTGTGCGGAAAACGCCGGAGGACAAGGAACTGCTTATTCCCGCTATCAAGGACTGTATATTGAATGTGGATTTAGAAGCAGGTGTGATGACGGTTCATCTGCTGGAGGGGCTGAGAGCATGAAACAGTATTTCATATTGACGCTGTTTCCGGAAATGATGGAGCAAACGCTTTCCCACAGCATTATGGGGCGGGCGCAGAGAGATGGGCTTATCTCCATAAAAGCGGTAAATATACGCGACTATACACTGAATAAACAGAAACATGTAGACGATTACCCGTATGGCGGCGGTGCGGGCATGCTGATGCAGGGCCAGCCGATTTATGACGCGTATCAGAGCCTTATGCCGCAGGCGGAGGGCGCGCGGGTGGTCTATCTGACGCCGCAGGGCAGGACATTTACCCAGAGCATTGCGGAAGAACTGGCGCGGGAGGAAAGCCTTGTGTTTCTCTGCGGGCATTATGAGGGGATTGATGAGCGGCTTATAGAGGAGATTGTGACGGACGAACTGTCCATTGGGGATTTTGTGCTGACGGGCGGCGAACTGGCGGCGGCGGCGGTGATTGACGCGGTATCCCGCCTGACGCCGGGTGTGCTGGGAAAAGAAGAATCCTTTGCAGATGAAAGCTTTTCCGATGGCCTGTTGGAATATCCGCAGTATACCCGTCCGCCTGTGTTCATGGGGCGTGAGGTGCCGGAGGTGCTTCTGAGCGGACACCATGAAAACGTGGCAAAATGGCGCAGGGAGCAGGCATTGCTGAGAACAGCAGAAAAACGTCCCGATTTGCTGGCAAAGGCTGTGTTGACAGAAAAAGACCGTCTGTTCCTGCGGGGACATGGGATAGATATCGTATAAAAGAGGAAAGAACGGGAAGGAGTGACAGCATGATTCAAGTTGATGAAAAGAAATGTGTTGGCTGTGGGGCTTGTGAAAAGGACTGCTTTTTTCAGGCGATAAAGGTAAAGGAAAAGAAAGCGGCTGTTCTGGGGGATTGTTTCCATTGCGGCCATTGCGTAGCGGTTTGTCCCACGGGCGCGGTTTCCATGCCGGATTACCCCATGGAAGAAGTCAAAGAATATAACAAAGACGATTTTTTCATGGACGCGGAGAAATTACTGAACTTTATCAAATTCCGCCGCTCTGTCCGCCAGTTCCAAAAGAAACCAATTTCCCGTGCTGAAATCGAAAGCATATTGGAGGCGGGAAGATTCACCCCGACTGCGGGAAACCGTCAGGACGTTTCCTATATCGTCCTGCAAAAGGAATTGGAGGCATTTAAGCCGCTGGCATGGGAAGGGCTGGATGCACTGCTTGAGATGGAAGGCTTTCCGTATACTCGTATGCTGAAGCCGCTCCGGCAGGCACATCAGGAAAATCCTGCGGAGGACGGGCTGTTCTTTGGCGCGGACGCGCTTCTGCTGGTGTTTGGGGAATCCTCAGCACTGAGTGCGGGGCTTGCCGCCTGTTCTATGGAACTGATGGCACAGGCAAAAGGAATCGGCGTGCTGTACAGTGGATTCTTGCAGGGTATCATCAATATTTCCCCGAAAGCAAAGGAATTTTTGCAGCTGGACGGGAAAAAGACGCTCTGCGCCTGCATGCTGCTTGGGTATCCGGATGTGCAGTACCGGAGGACAGCGCCCAGAAAACCAGCAGTTGTGCAGTGGAGATAACATGTTTTTGTATATTCAAAACTGCAAAAGGTTTTAAGACAATAAAAAGTCCGGACGGATTGGAAAACTCAACCTGGTCGGACCTTTTTGCTTTGCTTTTTCAGAAGCCTTTAATCCAGCTGGAATTTCTGCGTCAAATCATTCATCAACTGAGATTGGTCTGACAGATTCTGCGCAGTTGCCGCGCTTTGCTCAGAAGTAGCGGAGGTACTCTGCACCACAGAAGAAATCTGGTCAATACCTTCCGTTATCTGCGAAATGGCAACGGTCTGGTTTTCGATAGCCTCCACCACTGCATGCATTCTGGTAGTGACGTTTCCGGCGATGGAATTCGTTTTATCCAGCGATTCCGTTACTTTTTCCACCACCAGCCCGCCTTCTTTCACAGCGTCAATGGAGCTTTCAATCAGTTCCTTTGTAGCTTTGGCGGCTTCATCAGATTTGGCCGCCAGATTGCGAACTTCATCGGAAACAACGGCGAAGCCCTTACCGACACTGCCTGCGCGGGCAGCCTCGACAGCGGCATTCAAAGCCAGAATATTTGTCTGGAACGCAATGCTTTCAATGGTATCAATGATTTTACGGATTTCGGAGGAAGAGCCGGAAATTTTCTCCATGGCGGTATTCAGCTCTTTTACATAATCTACGTTGATATTCAGTTGTGTACCCACCTGATTCACAAATTCCCCCGCTTCCTCTACAGCCGCGACGGTCTGTTTGGCGTTTTCTGCGATACTGCCAACAGTAGAGGAAAGCTCATGGACGGCACTGGCCTGCTCCGTTGCACCCTGGCTTAAAGACTGCGCCCCGTTGGACACATGCCCTGCGCTGGCAGCTATTGTTGCGGCGGACTGGCTGATTTGAAGGAGCATATCTTTCAAGGAACGATGGATTGCTTTGATAGATTTTTCTATTGCTACGAAATCGCCCCAGTATGTACGGGTAATATTTTCCCGGAAATCCCCCTGTTCCATTTTGCCAAGGTGGTAGGACGCATCCTGCACCACGTCATTCAGGCGGTGGATGGTTGTATCCAAGGCTTTTGTCAGCTCTGCCGTTTCATCCTTTGATTTTACAGCAGGGGCGGCATCTGCAAATCACCTTCCGCCAGCTTTTCCAGGCGGGTGACGCAGGAACGGATAGGATTGGAAATCGAGCGTCCAACCATTACTGCGATAGGGCAGGTGGCAAGAATGACCAGCAACACCACCAGAAGTGTGAGCAGAATGCTTCGGTCCAAGGTAGACTTAAATTCCCGCTGGCTGGCTTCAATGGCAATGCTCCATTCCTGATTGCCGTCAATGGGGGCAAACCCCACAAATTTGTTATCGCCATACAGCTGATAGGCTCCCGTGCCGGTTTCCCTCTGCACCATACGCTGGTTCAGTGCGGCAACATCCTCCAGGCTGGCATCTGTTTTCGCAGCGTTTATCATATTAGAGCCCTCTTCTACGATAGCCCGTTCCCTGTGGCCGATGACGTTGCCGTTATGGTCCAGCACATAAGCTACACCATCGTTGCCCATAGCCAGATTGACAGCGATATCTGACAGGAAATCTGCGCTAATACCGCCATAAACTGCGCCTGCGAACTGGCCGTCTTCAATGATGGGAACCTCCAGCAGGAATATCATCTGCTGCCCATCGTTCATAATATCAGAAATATAGGGCTTCATGCTCTGCTTGCACATCTGAAAATATTCCTCTCCGGCATAGCTGAAGCCAGTGGAGGAAAACCCATCAGCGTCCATTTTCCCGGTATAAAGAAACCCGTTTCTCTGTGCAATATCATCCCGAACAGGAATCAATTCCGGTGCCGTAGGGTCAGACTCCCGAAAGATGTCAGAAGCGGCTGCCTCCTGCAGAGCAGTCCAATATTTATCCATGTGCCATTCCACGGCATCTGCCGCCATCTGGGTAGCAGGCAGCATTGTTTTTTCCATTACGGCATCAATTCCGCTGGCGTTCAAAAGGGCTGTGATTACGCCGATCAGCACAGCGCTGACCAATACTGCTGACAACATACTGATTTGAATTTTTGTTTTGATCGACTTCATGTTTCCTTTTCCTTTCGTTCCATTTTGTTTCTGGCGAAAAAAGATTCGCCTTGGATTTCCCATCCCGTCTTTCACATATATCACAGAGGTTCTGCGTTTATGCGGGGTGGAAAAAGCCAGAGAATGTTATAAGTTTTTCATTATATTTATATCAAAAAAAGTAACATAAAGATTCTGAATGTTCAATACAAATTGTTTCGGATTTTATGCAAAAAACAGGCGTTAAAAAAATGCGAACAGCATTCCATTCTTTTTTGCTGCAGCAAAAAAAAGCAGGGGAAAGGCTGAGGGAAAAAAGGCGGCAAAGGGGAATAGAACATGCGGGTTTGGATTTTATCCGCTGTTTTGTTGGAAAGATAATTGCGTTTTGTGATGCTGATTATGGATACCTTCGTATGACAAGGAAATACACGCTTTTTTCAACCACAAACGAATGGATAGGATTGAAATTCAAATTGATTTTAGAATGTAAACTACATATGTTTTGTTAAAGTTTATTAACATATACCAAATTTCAGAAAAATATTGTATAATTATAAGTATATGTCAACAGGATTCGGATTATATTTGCCGCTGTTAGTAAGGAAAAAACACAATATGTGATATTTTTCGTCAAACTATTTTGGCGGTTTTTGTCTTATTTTATCGATACTTTGGGTAATCCGTAATCTATTCCGTAGTGTTTTTAGACTTTTTTGTTTACGATGGTCTAAAGGGGTCGAAAATATGCCGGAGAGAGAAGCACTCGCAAAATATCTGAAAGAATATCGTAAAATATACAATGAAACTCAGGTTGAATTTGCGTTTCATATTGGCATAAGTGTAGAAGAACTGAGCCTTTTGGAACGACTGAAAGGCAATCCGAATCTGAATACACTACAAAAAATCGCAGCATATACGGGCGATACGGTTTCCGACCTTTTGCAGGTGGAGGATAAAAAATAGGCAGGCAAGACAGGCGGACGGACTGTAATACGCTGCCGGAAAGAAGGGATACGGATGTACAAAGCATTGCTGGACGGATATTTCGCATCGGAGGAATATGCGGAAACAGAACAGGGAAAGCCATATTTGGAGTTGACAGCATTTCTGCGGGAACATTTAGATGATGAGGCATTTTTAGATTTTGAAATGATTTTGCATACACAAATCATCCATACAGCTGAAAATGCGTTTATCGCAGGCTATACAGCTAAGGTGGAGAACGGTGTGCATTTTCTGCGCAGACCGCGGAGGGGCCGCAGAATCAGATGAGAAACGGAAGCCGCCTGAAAAGGCGGGTTTTTCGTCTGTTTGAAAATTAACGGAAATGTATATCTGTATAATGGTAAATGTGCATAAATTGACGCTGCAATTTTAATGAAAATCCATTATGCAGAGCCTGAAAATACGGAGGGAAAAGATACAAAAAAAATAATTTGTATCATAAAATTCATCTTAGCATGAACCAATACGCACAAAATGAAAAGTGGAAAAGTATAAAATCCATTTTTCTTTGCGGAATATAAGAGAAAGGCACATTTCAGGATCAGGAACTTGTTAAAAATAATACATCTATCTGTGCAATATTATTCATTTTACAGAAAAAGTGTATTGGGGTTATGATGGTTGTATAAATAAACAATAGGATTTTGACGACAGGAGCGGAAGGGAGTTTTGGAAATGGCAAAGAAAAAATCAATTTTAGACCTCTATAAAATGAAAGAAAATGGAGAAAAGGCGGTTTGGATTGTACTGTACGACAGCTGCTACGCTTCTTATGCGGAGGAGGCCGGCATGGATATGATTCTTTGCGGAGACTCTATGGGCATGATTGTTTACGGGCATAACGGTACAGTACCGGTTACGATGGATATGAGTATTGCACACTGTCAGGGCGTGCGCAGGGGCGCACCAAACACCTACCTGATTGGCGACCTGCCGTTTGGTGCGTACCACGCAAGCACAGAGGCCGCAGTGCGTAATGCGGTACGATTCTACAAAGAGGCGGATGTGGACGCTGTGAAGCTGGAAGGCGGTGTAGCAGTTGCGGATAAAATCAAGGCGATAACAGAGGCTGGCATGGTCGTATTCGGGCATATTGGCCTGACGCCGCAAAGTTCAGCCTCTATGGGCGGCTTCAAAGCGCAGGGCAGGACAACAGACAGCGCGCGGGCAGTTATTGAAGATGCGATTGCCGTTTATAAGGCGGGTGCGCGGACGCTCCTTTTGGAGGGGGTGCCGGAGGAAGTCTGCGCGTATGTGCATAAAATGCTGCCGATTCCCGTTTACGGCATTGGCGCGGGCGCGGAGTGCGATGGACAGGTCATTCTTGCGGCGGATTCCCTTGGAATGTACAAAAACTTTACGCCGAAATTCGTAAAAAAATATGCAAGCATTGCTGAGGTTGCGACAAAGGGTATGGAGGATTATATTAAGGACGTAAAAGAAGGCGTATTCCCCGGACCGGAGCATAAATATAAAATTTCCGGCGACAAAGAGGAATTCGATAAGCTGTTCGCGGAAATGGAGCAATATTTTAAGGATTAAGGAGGGAGCGCAATGCCGGAATTTGCACAAAGAATGCAGGATATGGAAAAGACTGCCGTGATTATCCGAAAGCTGTTTAATGCGATGTCTGATCCGGAAACAATCTCTTTCGGCGGCGGTACACCCGCGCATGAGGGGCTGCCGATTGAACAGGTTCAGGAAATTTGCACTGAGGTAATCGCAAGAGATAAACGCGGCGTGGAGGCACTTCAATATGGTACGGTGCTGGGCGTGAAGGACCTGCGGGAGGCAGTTGTGAATCAGCTGCTGAAGCCCAAGGGTGTGAACGCTGATATTGACGAAATTCTGATTGTAAATGGTGGCCTGGAAACGATGAATCTGCTCTGTCAGGTTTATATTAACCCCGGAGATGTTATTCTGGTGGAGTCCCCGACGTTTGTACACTGCGTGGAGATTTTTGAAATGTTTCAGGCAAAGTGTATCGCGGTGGAATGTGATGAATTCGGTATGGTGCCGGAAGATGTGGAGAAAAAGATAAAGGAATATCACCCGAAGTTTGTATATGTCATTCCCACTTTCCAGAATCCTACGGGCAAGACCCTGCCTGCCGACCGTCGGGAACGTCTGGCACAGCTGGGCAGCCGGTATGACGTAATCATTCTGGAGGATGACCCTTATCAGGAACTGCGGTACAGCGGAGAGCCTCTGCCGCCCATCAAATCCTTTGATAAAACAGGACATACTATCTACGCCAACAGTTTTTCAAAGATATTTTCTCCGGGCAGCAGGCTGGGATTTGTACATGCCACAAAGGAAATCATTATGAAGCTGTTTGATGCGAAAACGGCGACCAATTCACATACTTCATCACTGGCACAGGTGGTCTGTGCAGAGTTTTTCAACCGTGGGTATTTTGCGGAACATCTGAAAGAAGTCTGCGCGATACACAAGGAACGCAGAGATGTGATGATGTCATGTATTGACAGATATTTCCCCGAGGGGACGAAAAAGGTTTTTCCGGACGGCGGTTTGTTTACATGGGTAGAATTGCCCGGCGGGCTGGATACAGAAGAACTGCTGAAAGAGGCAAACGAGCAGAATGTGCATTATATTGCCGGAGCCGGTTTCTTTGTGGAAGGCGGCGGGAAAGGCAGTAACTGTATGCGCATCAGCTTCGGCAATGTTACGCCGGAAAAAATTGAGATTGGCATGAAGCGGCTGGGAGAACTGTTCTGCTCGAAACTGGGCCGGTAAAACCGAAACGCGCGGAAGTACAGGAGGGATACAATGGGAAAAATAAATCTGTGGGAAATGCTTGAAATGTGGAAAAAAGAATGTAAGTTTGTGGAGCTGTCCTATGAGGTTTCGCCGGAAACGCCCCATTGGTCAGGCTTTCCGGCAATGAGTGTCGCGATGCCGTTCGACTATTCGGCCGGGTTCCGTGTGCATGAATTTACGTTGGTCAGCCAGTATGGTACGCATGTTGATTCACCGCTGCATTTTGTGCCGGGAACAAGGGGCCTGCATGAGATTACGGCAGAAGAAATGATACTGCCGCTTTGCGTTGTGGATATTTCCAAAAAGGTAGCAGAAAATGTAGATTATGCTGCAACGGAACAGGATATCAGGGACTGGGAAAGCCAGTACGGGCAGATTCCGGAAAATGCGTTTGTCGCGCTCCGCAGCGACTGGTCGAAGCGCAGCGATATGGACAACTATGACGCAGAGGGGAATAAACATTACCCCGGCTGGGCATTGGACGCTCTGGAATTCCTTGTAGAGCAGAGGAACGTTGCCGCTGTCGGGCACGAAACCTCTGACACGGATGCCGCGGCGGATTCTGTAAAGCATGGTTATATCTGTGAAACATATATTTTGGAACAGGGATGTTACCAGATTGAGCTGATGCGGAATCTTTCGGAGGTGCCGCCTGTGGGCAGCGTGATTTTCTGCGGGTTTCCTAAAGCAAAGGATGCGTCAGGATTTACGGCGCGCTGTATAGCAGTCTGTTCAAAGGATTGACAGAGGGGACCGTTTATAAGTTTTAATAGATAAAAGGCGGAGCCCTGTTCTTATGGAGTTTGGAAAGAGCAGGGCTTTTGTGTTTCGGCTGTTTTAAGAAACAGGCTGTTGAGTGGCTGGATGCCTCAATGGGGTGTTATTGCTTTATTTTCAAGATATCCCTGTTTTATCAGGCGAAAATATGATATTGTTATAAGGCAAGCATACGCTTTGGAAAGACTGTGCCTGCGCGAAACGCTGAAAATAGCTGACAGTATGTCGGAAATAGGAAAAGGACAGGAAAGCGGGAGAAAGCCGGTGGAAAAATGTCATTATGGAATTACGCGATTTTTGATTTAATCGTAACAACGGGAAACCTGCGACGGGCGGCAGGGCTGATGAACCTTTCGGCTTCGGCGGTAAGCCATTCTTTGACGAAGCTGGAAAAGGAGTTTGGCTTTCCTCTGCTGAAAAGAGACAGGACGGGAATCGAACTGACGGAATACGGTCGGGAAATACTCCCACATATCCGCGCCGTTCTTGCGATGGACCAGAAGCTGCACGCCGAGATTGAACGTATCAGCGGCATTATACGCGGAAGCGTTAGAATCGGTGTAATCAACAGTATTTGCAGTACGTGGCTGCCTTCCATCATACGACAGATGCGGCGGGAATACCCTGAGGTCAGGGTGTGCATTATACAGGGCGGATATGACGATATGGAACGGGGGCTTTGTGAAGGTACGCTTGACCTGGCATTTGTTTCCATGCCGACAAAGCGCGATATTTCGGCAATCCCGTTGCTTCGGGACAGGCTTCTCTGCGCAACGCCAAGGGATTTTATGCCGCGGAATAAAGAATACATCACGATTGATGAAATCAGGGAACAGGAACTGATTGTTCCGGGAACAGGTTCGGATTTTGACGCTATTGCGTTTATAAAGGAAAATAACCTTGAGCTGGAAATGCCACATAACATTATTGAGGACAGCTCAATCATTGCATTGGTGGAAAGCGGGCTGGGCATAACGATTGTGCCTGAGCTGGTATTGCAAAGTGTAAAAGGAAATGTCAATGTGTATCCGATTGAAAGTGCACCATACCGGCTGATTGGCATAGCCACACAGAAAAGCGAGTTTACCACTGCGGTGGCAGATGTAATGCTGAAAATGATTCTGAATTATGTACAGGTAGAATATTCACAGGATATGCCATATTTCAGAAAAGAAAAACGGACAGAAAAATAAGGACCTATCCGTAAATTATCTACGCACATCCTGAAGCCGGATGGGCCTGTCATTTGCAGAACCCTTTGATACGCGTGTTGATGGCTGAAACCTTTCCGCTGAACGCTTGTCTTTTTCCCGTTTTTCCCCTATAATGGAAAAAAACGGGAATAGCAGACGCTTGGCTAAAAAACCAATCAAAAAGTACGATTTGTTTTCTGAAGTCAGGCTGCCTTAGAAAGGAGATTTTCTTTTGAAAAATGAAGCGATGGAAGAAAGAATCAGCAGGCTTTCTGCCGATTATATTTACCAGCAGGCGGTCGGCAGCCTTCTGCTGACGCTGATGAGCGCGATGGAAGATGCGCAGAAAGGAACGGCTGGTCTGCCTTACGAGGTGCCTGAGGACGCCTTGCGTATCAAAAAGAAAACGCAGGAATATCTGCTGGAGCTGAAAGACCTGCTGGATGGCAGTGCGGAGGCGCGCATGGCGGCGTTTGAGGACTGCGCTGCTCTGAAAGTACAGCTGATTGGCATTTACGAAGCTGTTTACAGTTATCTTTCGCAATGGAACGTGATATTTACGCTTGTGAGGGATCAGGTTTCTCTGCGGAAATATAAAGAGGAACACCTTACGGAAAAACAGATTGAATGGTCGCTGTTTTTTGCGGACTGCCACGCGTTTATTGAGGAACAGGAAACCCCGGAAAATAAGGCGGCAGCAATCGGGCAGCTGTTGAAGTGTATACCTCTGCGCGTGGCGCGGGAGCGGTATTATGAGGAAATCCAAGGCATATTGGAAAATGCTTTTGCCGAGGAAAGCAGAGAGGCAATGGAAGCGGCTTTCCATGCGTTCCTTTCCTTCTGCGCGCCGCAGGAAAATCCGGATTACGGGAAATATTTTCCGGAAATTGCCCAATGGATTGGGCAGAAGCGCATGGTTCTGCCGCATAACCTTTCTGATGACGAACTGGCTGAACTGTATCAGGAACTGGCGGATTTTCTGGATAAAATGCGCGAAATGGAGGAATATTTTTCCTGCATCTTCCACGATATCAATTCCCTGCTTTTGCTGCTCTATCTGACATACAGCTTCGGGGAGTTGACGGAGGGCAGCGCGGCTTATGCCGACCTTTATCATGCTGTCTGTGAATTTCTGAGGGATGAGCTGACCCTGACCGAAAAGGCGGCATATCTTGATACTCTTATGGAACAGCTGGAAATTGCGGTAGAGCCTGTGATAGACAAAGCAAATGCCATCGGCAGAGAGGAATATGAACTGCTGCAAAAAGCCGGTTCTTTTGAGGGTTTCTCTGGGGAAACGACAAAACTGCTTTTGACAGAGGATTTTATCCGCAGCTGTTATTTTGCCGAATTGGAGGACGCTGTTTTTACGCCCAGTCTGCCTGACGGTCTGACGCCTGTGGAGGAAGGGAAGCGGAAAGCATTAATTCAGGCTTTTCTGACCAAAATACGGAACAGTCTGGACACCCTGCCTGTACAGACACGGAAGATCTTCATGCAGAATCTGCTGGGTTCTCTGCCGACGAAATATACTGCGGAGGAAACCATTGAGCGGTTGATGGAGGCGGTTGATACCTGCATAACGGAGGAGCAGAAAGCGTTGGTTGTGGATAAGGTCGGCGCGGTATTTGAAATCAGCGGCTACCATTCCATTACCGATGTGGGCGAGGAAGAATTTGGCGATATGCATGGACATCATCACCATGACTGCGGCTGCGGGCATGAGCATCACGACCACGAGCATCACCATCATTAAGAAAAAAGGAGGCTGCTATGACATTTTCATTCAACCATTATAACTACAATGTTCTGGATTTGGAGAAAAGCATGACATTTTATGCCGAAGCGTTAGGGCTGAAAGAGGTGCGCCGGAAGGAGGCCCCTGACGGGAGCTGGAAGCTGGTTTACCTGGGCGATGGGGAATCTGATTTTACGCTGGAGCTGACCTGGCTGCGTGACAGGGAAGCGCCTTACAGCCTCGGTGAAAATGAATTTCACCTTGCATTCCTTACAGACGATTATGATGCCGCACACGAAAAACATAAACAGATGGGCTGCATTTGCTTTGAAAATCCGGAAATGGGGATTTATTTCATCCATGACCCCGATAATTACTGGCTGGAAATTATTCCAAAAAAATAAAAATATTAAAAAAGGAAGGGAAATCTGGTTTTCCTTCCTTTTTTGTGTAGAGAAAACCACGCGATAGCCGCATGGTTCCAAAGAGCCTTCTGGCGGTGATGCAAACAAAACCACAGTTTCAGGCTACGGAAATTAACGTTTGCTCAAACGTGCGCAGCGATGCCCGGCCAACGGCCGGAATGCAGTTTTTAGAGTGCTGTCGCAGGAGATAAGCCCTTACAGGTTACAGGGACTGTACAAAGAATTATTTACCGATGGAACGTTTATAGGCTTCTACCTGTTCATCGGTCAGAGGCTTGAGTTCCTCGGGGTCCATCCAGCGCACCCAGAGGCGTCCCTGCATTCCCTTGATATCCAGCGGGGAATCCATCTGGTCTTTGTCAATCGGCACGACGGTATCATTATCGCCGTTGAACATGATTTCAAAGGGCTTGAATACGCCGTCTTCGAACACATACATTTCTGTGCTGTAAAAGTTCAGCGCGCCTGCTTCGCCCGTCAGGTGCTGCTCTAACGCCTCCAGTGTAGGCAGCGTGATTACAACCCATTTGCCGTCGGAATCGGAATAATCGAAAAGCTGGTAGCCGTGGAAATCAATTTCTTCATTGCCTGTCATACCCTTATTATCATCTGCAACGCCCTTGAGCGCGACGGGGGCACCGTCTTTGCCATCCCGAAGGATTTCTGTACCCGGCAGGAAGCACTTTACAAAAGCATCGATTTCGTTGTCTCTGAATTTGGAGCGGATCAGGGCATAATCTCCACTGTCATAGGAAAGTGTGCCAAGCTCGTACCAAAAATCTTTCAGTGTTCTTATCATATCTGTTCCCTCCATAGTTGGTATTCGTTGAAATTTACAGCTCTGCCCGGCAGGAATGCAGCCATTCCTGTCAGACCTTCTTTGGTTATATTACTAGCAGTTTGTTCATTCTGTCAATACATATTCATCCCTTTGTCCCATTTGAAAATAATACTCTGGAACTTTACCACCGAAAACGAGGTCTACCAGCATAAATTTACGCTGCATGGAAAGCGTTTCCTGATACAGCGGGTTTACGATTTTGATATCTACAGAAATGGTAATCCAGATTTTGTAGTTGATCTGGTTGATTCCAACGGATTCAAAGGAAGTTTCATAATCAACGTCCACTATGCCCTGCGGCAGGAGCGTAAACGTAAGTTCCGGCCCTCTGTTGGCAAGGCTGGCAATATTCGTTGCCGCGCCGAGGGGAATCCGTATGGCTTCTTTTGGCAGGGCTGCCAGCGACTGGGACGCGCTGCGGCTCAGGAGCGTACAGAAGCGGTTGATTTGGGCAGTATCCGCCGCATAGCTGGGTACACCGCTATCCTCGCTGCGGATTAAAAGGCTTTCGGCGGAAAGCTGCAGTTCCTGCAGGGCATTTTCTGCCGCGCGGTCAATGATCTCGTTGGCAACTGCTTTCGACTGCATATGTGACATTTCCCGAAGCGGAGGCATGAATTTTTTTTCCAGCTGCCAGAGGGAGAGCAGGGTAAGCAAAAAAACGCAGAGGAACAAAAGGCGCAGGAATGGCATGCCGGATTTTCTCCGCCGGCTTTTTTCGTATTTTCTGCGCATATCCATCCCCTCCCTTAGAAAAGATATGAACAGGCGGAAAAATTAAGACCTTTTGAACGGTAAGCAGTGCGCTGTCTGCTTATTTTTGAGGCAGTTTAAGGAAATCTTATAAAATACGTAAGAGAGAAGAAAGGAAAATTGCTTTGATTTAGCAGGAATTTCTGTTATAATAACTTGAATAAGGGGGTAAGTAGAATTATGGACGAAATACAAAACACGAGGCGGTCGGCAAATAAGCCTCCTGAACGGGACAGCCGTTCCCATAACCAGAAAGGGAAGCGAAGACGCAGACGTAAGAAAAAAAGCGTGCTGGGCTCAATCGCCAAGGTACTTCTTGTTACGGGCGTCATTGTCGTTTTTGCAGTGGCAGGCGCAGGGCTGGGTACGGTATTCGGCATTCTGCAAAGCACGGAAATGCTCAATACGTCTGACATTGTGCCGGAATCGTATACCTCGGTCATATTTGACGGGGCGGGCAACACCATCGACAAGCTGCATGGTACGGAAAACCGCGAATATGTAAAGCTGTCAGGCATTACGTCAAATCTGCAGAACGCTGTTGTTGCCATAGAGGACGAAAGATTCTACAAGCATAACGGCATTGATATGCGCGGCATTATGCGTGCTATGAAGCAGAATATTGTGGATTCTGTTGCGACGAAAAAGATTTCGTTTTCTCAGGGTGCGAGTACGATAACGCAGCAGCTTTTGAAAAATGAGGTGCTGAGCAGCGAAAAGAAGGTTGAACGTAAAATAAAGGAACAGTATCTGGCGGTTTCACTGGAAAAGGCACTGGAAAAACAGCTAGGCTCCAAAGAAGCGGCGAAAAAATATATTCTGGAATTATATTTGAATACAATCAGTCTGCATCATGGCCTGCATGGTGTGGAGGCGGCTTCTCTGTATTATTTCGGCAAGCACGCCGGAGAGCTGACATTGGCGGAATCGGCTATGATTGCGGGAATTACGAAAAACCCCAGTGTTTACGCGCCGGACGCGAATCAGGAGGAAAGCCGGAAACGCCAGCTGACGGTGCTGGGCAAAATGAAGGATCTGGAATATATCACTGCGGAGCAGTACAACGAAGCTGTGGCGGAGGATATTTTCGGGCATCTGGTCTGCAAGGACACCTCATCAGAGGAGAGCGGCAACGCCAAGCACAGTTACTTTGTGGAGGCGGCGATTGACCAGATTGCGCAGGACTTGATAGAAAAACGCTCTTATAACCGCGCACAGGCATATAACATGATTTACAGCGGCGGTCTGCAAATCCATCTGACGGTGGATTCCCGTATGCAGGAGATCTTGGAGGCGTCAATGAAGGATGACAGCCTGTTCCCGCCCAGTGACGGTACGCTGGACGTGACGTACCTGATTTCTGTGCAGGATACATCGAACCCTGACGAAAACAGCAACCAGTCGCATTATGAACGCAAGGCAACAGTGCATAGCGAGGACGAGGTTGACGCGTTTGTGGAAAGCGTAAAGGCGGAACTGCTGGACAGTACGCATACGCTTGTGCTGGATAAGGTGACGGTTTCCAAGTCCCTTCAGGCGGCAATGGTAATCATGGACCAGCATAACGGTGAATTGAAAGCATTGGTTGGCGGGCGCGGCGAAAAGCCCGGTGATTCTGTTTTCAACAGGGCGACTCAGGCTCTGCGCCAGCAGGGTTCGGCTATGAAGCCGCTGGCGGCTTATGCTCCGGCGATAGATACGGGTCTTTTGATGCCCGGCTCGGTAATTATCGATGAGGTTGTGACTTATGGCAGCTGGTCCCCCAAGAACTGGGACGGTAAATATATCGGCCCCACAACAGTGCGCAGGGGTATCTGGCATTCCATGAATGTGCTGGCGGTCAAAGCGTTTATGATGGTTACGGCAGAGGTATCGTATGATTACCTGCTGAAATTTGGCTTTACAACGATTACAGACGAGGACAAAGCTGCAACGACTGCGCTGGGCGGCCTGACGACGGGCGTTTCTACGCTGGAAATGACGGCGGCATACGCAAGTATGGCCAATGGCGGCACATACCGCCAGCCGATATTTTATTCTGTGGTTTACGACCATGAAGGCAATGTGCTGTTGAGTGCGGAGGATACGGAAACGCATCAGGTTCTGAAGCCTACAACGGCATATATGCTCACGGATATGATGAAGGACGTTATTACCCGCGGCACAGGCGGTCAGGCAAGAATCAGCGGCATGACTGTTGCAGGCAAGACGGGTACAACGAACGATACGAAGGACTTGACGTTCTATGGATATACACCGTATTACACCGGCGGTATCTGGATGGGCTATGATACGGCGAAAACCATCGCCAGCGGCAGTGCGCACCTGCAGATTTGGCGCACAGTCATGCAGAAGATACACCAGGAGCAGGGATTGACGGATAAGGAAATCATGGCACGTCCTGATGGAATTGTGACGCAGACCTATTGCAGTGCGACAGGGCTTGCACCAACAGAGCTTTGCAGTCAGGATTATTATGGCTTCGGTACACACAGTGACCTTGCGGCTTCTGATTTCAACATCGGCGGTGCCTGCAATCTGCATAAGGCGTTTACGGTCTGCACGGAATCCGGCAAGATTGCTGCGCCTACCTGCCCTGAGGATTGTAAGATGTCTGTTGTGCTGGCAGTTTCCGATGGCGGTTCGATACTGGGTAAATCGACAGAGGGCAAAATGGATATTGACGTTAATGCAGTCTGCGATATGAGCCATACACCGACACAGCCGGAATACCCGCAGCAGCCGCCGTATGTAGACCCGGTTTATCCCGAAGGGCCTACGGTGCCGCCGGAGGAACAGATTCCCGATATGCCAAATGAACCGGAGGATAATTTTGAGGATTATATCCCCGAAAATGAAATCTGGGGCGGCGGGGAATTTGGTATCCAATGATGAAAGGAAAAGGCGGCAGGAAGGAAAGGGGATACGGAAGATAGCTGGCCCCGCGCACAGCGGGCGGCGGGGAATTCAGGCCATAGTCAACATAATGCGGTGAACGGCTTTTCATTCTTTCCTCCGGACAATTTTGAAGTGTGCGTGTATACGCAGTGGGCGTATGGTGACCCATGAAATTTTTTTCAGTCCGCAAATTGGCGTATTTTGCAGGGAAAATAGTGGATTCTGCCCGAATTACTCATTGACAGCGCAAGAAATTTATGGTAGTATCAAGCTGTCAAGGTATTTATCTATTTAGGTAGGAGGATTTGCAATGAAAAAAGGTACAGTAAAATGGTTCAATGCGGAAAAAGGTTTCGGTTTCATTTCCGTACCTGGTGAAGACGATGTATTCGTACACTTCTCCGCAATCCAGGCCGAAGGTTACAAGACACTGGAAGAAGGTCAGGAAGTAGAGTTTGAAGTAGTACAGGGCGCGAAAGGCCCTCAGGCTGCAAACGTAACACGTGCTTAATCGATTTGAGATTATTGAAGCCCTGATGCGAAAGCATTGAGACCATATATTTGAAGTTGGTTATGCAGGAAAGACTCTCCGTTTCGGGTGGCGTGATGCCGCTTGAAGCGGGGAGCTTTTTTGTTGCTTTTGGGAAAAAATTTTCCGGAATGATTGCATAGGGATATGTGCTGTGTTACAATACAATGATGTATACAGGGAAAATTGAGAGCGAATGGAGCATTTATTATTATGGAACAGAAAATGGAATCAATCAGAAATGTCGCAATTATCGCCCATGTTGACCATGGGAAAACTACGCTTGTAGACCAGCTGCTTCGCCAGAGCGGAACTTTCCGCACAAATCAGGTGGTACAGGAGCGGGTGATGGATAGCGGCGATATCGAACGGGAGCGCGGCATAACTATACTTTCCAAAAATACGGCCGTGCAGTATGGCGATATGAAAATCAATATTATAGATACACCGGGACATGCCGATTTTGGCGGCGAAGTGGAACGCGTGCTGAAAATGGTAGATGGCGTTGTGCTGGTGGTGGATGCGTTTGAGGGGCCTATGCCGCAGACGAAATTTGTGCTGCGCAAGGCGCTGGAGCTGAACCACCCTGTTGTGGTCTGCGTCAATAAGGTGGACAGGCCTGAGGCACGCCCTGATGAAGTGGTTGACGAGGTGCTGGAGCTGTTCATGGAATTAGATGCGAACGATGACCAGCTGGATTCCCCGTTTGTGTTTGCTTCTGCAAGGGGCGGCTATGCTTCAAAGGAAGCGGGCGCAAGGGAAGGCGATATGAAACCGCTGTTTGAAGCGATTATACAGCATATCCCTGCACCGAAGGGTGACCCCGATGCACCGCTGCAGGCGTTGATTTCTACGATTGATTACAGTGAATATGTGGGGCGTATCGGTATCGGCAAGATTGAAAACGGCACGATTCACGTCAATGACGAGGTTGTTGTGCTGAACATGCATAATGCAGATACACGCAAGAAGCTGAGGATTACAAAGCTGTATGTTTTCAATGGATTGCAGAGGGTTGAGGTCAAGGAGGCTGGCGTAGGCAATATTGTCGCATTGAGCGGTATTGAAAATATTATGATTGGCGATACAATCTGTTCGCCGGAAAAGCCGGAGGCCCTGCCTTTTGTAAAGATTTCTGAACCAACGCTTTCCATGAATTTTCTGGTAAACGACAGCCCGTTTGCAGGGACGGAGGGGAAATTTGTGACTTCCCGCCACCTGCGCGACAGGCTGTATAAGGAATTGAATACGGACGTAAGCCTGCGCGTGGAGGATACGGAATCTATGGACTGCATCAAGGTTTCCGGCAGGGGCGAACTGCATCTTTCCATACTGATTGAAACGCTGCGGCGCGAAGGCTATGAATTTCAGGTTTCCAAGCCGGAGGTATTGTTCCGCGAAATCGACGGGAAAAAATGTGAGCCTATGGAGGCTGTGACGATTGATGTGCCGGAGGATTTCGTAGGAAGTGTCATTGAAAAGCTGGGCGGCAGAAAGGGCGAACTGCGAAATATGTATCCTTCCAAGGGCGGATATACACGGCTGGAATTTTCGATTCCCGCAAGGGGACTGATTGGCTATCGTGGCGAATTTATGACGGATACGAAGGGGAACGGGATACTGAATTCTGTATTCGATGATTATGAGCCATATAAAGGAGATATCCCGATGCGTTCACAGGGGTCTTTGGTGGCTTTTGAAAGCGGCGAAGCGATTACCTATGGGCTTTATAACGCACAGGAACGAGGCGACCTGTTTATTGGCGCTGGTGTGAAGGTGTACGAAGGTATGGTTGTTGGACGGAACGCGCGGGCAGATGATATGGATATTAACGTCTGTAAGAAAAAACAGCTGACCAATATCCGTTCCAGCAGTTCAGACGAATCCCTGCGGCTGACACCGCCGATACAGATGTCTTTAGAGCAGTGCATGGAGTTTATCAGTGAGGACGAGCTGCTGGAGGTGACGCCGCAGAGCCTGCGCATGCGCAAGAAGATACTGGACAACAATCTTCGGAGAAAGCACAGGATACACGGCGGGAATTAAAGACAAAAAGAAAGATGAAAGACCATGGGGCTCTGCCCCACTGCCCCGCGAGGGCTTTCAGCCCTTGACCCATTTGCCGGAAAACTGCGTTTTCCGGAAAGGATTTTTACTGTATTTTGCCCAGATGAAGATATAGAGAATTTGCATTGAAAAATGGATTTAGCTTCCAACCGCATGAAATGCGGTTGGCAAATGGGTCAAGGGGCAAAGCCCCCAAGGTCTTAGAAAACAGAGGTGCGTTATGGCGGAACAGACAAGAAAAAAAGGCTCTTTTGTCAAGCAGGCGGCGATATTAGCGTTCGCTGGGCTTTTGACGCGCTTTTTAGGCTTCGTTTACCGCCTTCCGCTGACAAACCTTATCGGCGATTCAGGCAATGCCATTTATGCTGGTGCGTACTATATCTATACATTCCTGCTTATCCTGTCCTCCGCAGGGCTTCCGGCGGCTATTTCCAAGCTGGTTTCTGAACGCATCACGCTGAAACAGTACCGCAACGCGCACAGGGTGTTTCAGGTTGCTTTGTGCATTTCTTCATCGATGGGGCTTTTGTTTGCGGTGCTGATGTTTTTTGCGGCGGAGAATCTGGCAGCGCTGATTGAAATACCAAACAGCTACTATTCTATTCTGGTACTCTGCCCGACGTTGGTTATTGTGGCGGTAATGTCGGTATTCCGCGGGTATTTCCAGGGTATGAACACCATGGTGCCTACGGCAGTTTCCCAGATTATTGAACAGATATTCAACGCTTTTTTCAGCGTTTATCTGGCGTATGTGTTTATTGGCATGGCTGTGCCGGAGGGACAGAAAAATATCCCGCTGGCGGCGGCGGGCGGCACAATGGGCACAGGCGTCGGAGCGGCGGCAGGGCTTTTGGTTGTTTTGTTCAGCTATTCGCTGATACGTCCGGATATAATGCGGCGGACCCGGCGGTGCTGGCAGGAATATGAAGAAGGCAGACGTGAGCTTGCCGGAATGGTAATCAAAACAGCATGGCCGATTATTGCAGGTACGGCTGTTTTCAGTATTACGAACCTTATCGATATGGTCATGGTTATGAAAATACTGACGGGGAGCGGTTTCTCCGAAGCACAGGCAGAGGTGCTTTACGGTCAGCTTTCGGGGAAATATGTGACGCTGAGCACGCTGCCCGTTGCGATTTCTACGGCGATTGCCACAGCTGCTTTGCCGAGTATTGCAGCTTCTGTGAAACGGCGGGAGCGCGGTGTCATTCACCGGAAAATGAACCTGACTATGCGGACTTCCATGATTATTTCAGTACCGGCGGCAATCGGTATTACCGTTCTGGGACCGGAAATTCTCCGTATGCTGTTCCCTGACGCGAGCGATGGCGGCGCGCTGCTGACGGTCGGCGGGATTTCGGTTATCTTTCTTGCGCTTTGTCAGACAACAACGGGCATTTTGCAGGGAATCAACCATATCAAGGTGCCGGTGATGGGTGCGTTGCTGGGGGCGATTACAAAGACGGTTTTGAATTATTTCCTGATTGCCATACCGGAGCTGAATGTATTGGGCGCGGTGCTTTCCACAACGGGATGTTACCTTGTGGCGGCGGTGTTTGACGTCTGTATGCTTTCGCGCATTACGGGCGTGCGGTTCGACTTTATGGGTTGTTTCCTGAAACCCGTCATAGGGTCGGCGGTTATGGGGGCGGCGGCAGTCGGGGTTTACCGTGTGATTTTTATGCTTTATCCCAATAATACGCTGGCGACGCTGCTGGCTATCCTGTTTGCTATGGCGGTGTATGGAGCAGTGATGCTGCTGATAAAGGGAATCCGCGAGGAGGATTTGCAGAATGTGCCGGGCGGCGGGAAAATGGTTCGCGTGCTGAGAAGGTATGGAATGCTTTAGAAAATTTCAGACTTGCAGTATGGAAGTGTTTTTTTTGACAAATAGACTGTATTAGTAATTTGTAAATGTAATTGCTAAAAAATGAAAATCTATCAAAATTTTTAGCAATTATATATTAAATGTTTCCTCAGACGCTTGAAAAGCGGCTGAAAATGGGTCAAGGGATGAAACCCCTTGCGGGGGAGTTGGGAGCAGAGCCCCCTGGGTTTTTATCCCTGAAAAGGCGGTGGAGTATGTTTGATATTGCGGAGGAATTGAAAAAACTGCCCCGGAAACCGGGGGTTTATCTCATGAAGGACGCAGACGGCCACGTGATTTATGTTGGCAAGGCTGTTAGCCTGCGCAGCCGCGTGCGCCAGTATTTCCAGAACAGCAGAAACCAGACCGCCAAAACCCGCTCTATGGTACCCCATATTCAGGAATTTGAATATATCGTCACAGATTCGGAGAAAGAGGCGCTTATTTTAGAGTGCAACCTTATCAAAAAATACCACCCGTATTACAATATTCTGCTGAAGGACGATAAAACATACCCCTATATCAAGGTGACGGTGCAGGAAATGTTTCCGCGGATTTTTGTAACGCGGCGGCTGGAAAAAGATAAGGCGAAGTATTACGGTCCGTTTACGGACGTGCTTGCGATGCGGGAAACAGTAGAAACGCTTCACAAGCTGTTCCCCATCCGCAAATGCCGCAAAAGCCTGCCCAGGGAAATCGGCAGGGAGCGCCCCTGTCTGAACCACCATATTGGCCAATGCATCGCGCCATGCGGCGGGCAGGTCAGCCAGAAGGAATATTTGGAATATATCCGCGATGCGATGGATTTTCTGGAAGGCAAGCATGAGGATATTTTGAAGAAAATGCAGAAAGAAATGCAGGCGGCGGCGGAAGAAATGGAGTTTGAAAAGGCAGCTTCCCTGCGGGATAAAATCCGCTCCATTCAAAGTGTTGCGCAGAAACAGAAAATGGCAAACATGGGCATGGAAAACGCGGACGTCATTGCGTTTGTGCGGGCGTACGAGGAGTGTCTGGTGCAGGTGTTCTTTATACGGGACGGCAAAATGACGGGGCGCGAAAATTTCACGCTGACTGCGCCTGAGGAGCAAAGCCGCAGCGAGATACTGACGGCGTTCGTCAAGCAGTTTTACAGCGGGACGGCGTATATTCCGAAGGAAATCATATTGCAGGAACCTTTGACGGAGGAAAGCGCGCTGATTGGGGAATACCTTTCCGAGCGGCGCGGCGCGAAAGTCGCGCTGACTGTGCCGGTGAAGGGAGAAAAACGCAAGCTGGTGGAGCTGGCGCATAAAAACGCCATGCTGATATTTGAGCAGTTCGGCGAAAAACTCCGGCGGGAGGAAAAACGCACGAAAGGTGCGATGGAGGAAATCCGTCAGGCGCTGGGTCTTCGGGGGACGCTGAACCGCGTGGAGGCTTACGATATTTCCAACACGCAGGGCTTTGAATCTGTCGGCTCCATGGTGGTTTTTGAGGACGGGAAAGCGAAAAACAGCGATTACCGGAAATTTAAGATAAAGACGGTAATTGGTGCGAATGATTATGCATCTATGCGTGAAGTTATCACGCGGCGGCTGAATCACGCGCTTCGGGAAAAAGCCGAAGGCAAAACCAGCAGCTTTACGCGCCTGCCGGATTTGATACTGATGGACGGCGGCAAAACACAGGTACACGCGGCGGAGGAGGTTCTGATGGAGTTCGGCATGAATATTCCCGTCTGCGGCATGGTAAAGGACGACAGGCACAGGACGCGAGGGCTCTTGTTCCGGGAGGAAGAAAAAAATATCCCGCTGACGTCTGAGGGCTTTAAGCTTGTGACACGCATACAGGACGAGGTACACCGTTTTGCCATCACTTACCACAGAAAGCTGCGGCAGGAGCGGAATCTCCATTCCATTTTGGACGATATTAAAGGCATCGGGGAAGTGCGGCGCAAGGCACTGATGCGGCATTTCGGCTCGATTGAGGAAATCGCGAAAGCGGAGGTAGGCGACCTGCTGGAGGTGGAGGAAATGAATATCCCTTCGGCAGAACAGGTGTATGCCTTTTTCCATCGGGAGGAATCCTGATGTATGGAGATTTCCGTGCAGGGGAAGGATAAAACGATAATCAGGGAGCAGGGACGGAGTTGGAAAGAGGGGATATTGTGGAAAAACCGGATATGGCGAAAAAGAGAAAGTTGCTGCCATTATTTGTTATCATTATCATTTTTGTTATTGTACTTGTTTTTTGTACACTGGGCGGCATATTCCAGGAATGGCTGGGGATACATTCCAAAGGGCTGCGGTTTTTCCTGGATAACGAAAGGTATTCCGTCGAATATATAGAACGGGACGACATCAAGGACTGCATTTTGCGGTTTGATTTCGATGACCCGGAGGCGGCGGTCGGGCAGGTTATTTATGAGGAGGACGGCGCGAAAATCGTGGTAACGGAGGTGGAAGTGCAATCGGAATTCCAGATTAAATTTTGGTTTGAAGCAACAGGGACGTATGACTTCAAAAAAGGCGAGGGACGTTTCGTTTCTCCGTTTTATACTGTCTTGGAAAACGATACATGGAAACCGTACATGCCGTCAATGATGTTCCAATATTCCAAAACCGCGCTGAACGCCGGACCAAATGAGGAATATGGCAGCGGCTTTACATCCGCCACCCCCGAATACGAAAAATTGACAAATGAATTTTCTATTGGCGTATGGGACAACGGCTACGAGGATGCGTCTAAGATTGGGAAAGGGCGGCCTGCAGAGGTGACATTCTGCAAATTATACGAAACGGCTTGGCATAGGAAATGAACCCGGATTCCCCATAGAGAGGAGGACACAATGTATTGCGCGGAACTGAAAAAAATTGTGGAAGTTTTCCATCTGGAAAATATACTGCCGGAAATCAATCTGGAAAAGCGGTGCATCACCCGCAGGGAGGTCAACCGTCCGGCATTGCAGCTGGCGGGGTTTTATGAGCGTTTTGACAACGACCGGCTTCAAATTATTGGGCGGGTGGAGCATAGTTTTTTAGATAGCCTGACGCCGGAAAAAAGGCGGGAGGCTATCTGCTATTTGTTTGAATATCATATTCCCTGCCTGATTGTATGCAAAAATCTGGAAATTTTCCCGGAGATGATAGAGTACGGCAGGAAATACGACGTTCCAATATTTCGCACGACGCAGACAACAACGGATTTTGCGGCGGAAATCATATTCTGGCTGCGGAAGGAACTGGCGGACAGGGTGATGATGCACGGCGTACTGGTAGATATCTATGGCGAAGGCGTGCTGATTATAGGGCCGAGCGGAATTGGCAAGAGCGAAGCTGCATTGGAACTGATTAAACGCGGGCACAGGCTGATTGCAGATGACGCGGTGGAAATCAAGAAAATTGCGGACAGGACGCTCATCGGCACCTGCCCAGAGCTGATACGCTATCTGATTGAACTGCGCGGGATTGGCTTAATCAATGTAAAGGAACTGTTTGGCATCAGCGCGGTGAAGTGGGAAAAATCCATTGACCTGATTATAAAGTTACAGGCGTGGGACGGTCTGGCAGGCAGCTTTGACAGGCTTGGGCTGGATGAGGAATATATTGAAATACTGGGGAATAAAGTGCTTTGTAATACCATTCCCATTCGCCCGGGGCGGAATGTGGCTGTAATCTGCGAATCGGCGGCGATTGCGAACCGGCAGAAAAAAATGGGACAACATACGGCAAAGGAGCTTGCCCAGAGGTTGGAACAGAACAAAAAGGGGTGACGGCATGGAAAAGGCAATAGAAAAACTGTGCGGCGTGTTGGGCAGTGATGCAGTGCGGCTGGAGGAGCCGATGAAAGCGCATACGTCATTTCGTATCGGCGGGCCGGCGGAGCTGTTTCTGACGCCGGAAAACGCGGCACAGCTTGCGGAAGCAATCCGGATATTGCGGCGGCATGAAATTCCCGTTTTTATCCTCGGCAACGGGAGCAACCTGCTGGTGCGGGATAAAGGCATTCGCGGGGCTGTGGTTCAGCTTTCCGGACGCATGTCCGCGCTGGAAACAGACGGTACGGCGTTATATGCAGAGGGAGGCGCACTGCTTTCAGCTGCAGCGGCAAAGGCTGCAAAAGCAGGGCTGACAGGACTGGAATTTGCTTCGGGGATACCAGGGAGCATCGGCGGCGCGGTGATGATGAACGCGGGTGCGTATGGCGGCGAAATGAAAGACGTGCTGGAAAGCGTGGACGTGCTGACGCGGGATTTGCGGCGGGAAACGCTGCCTGTGGAGCAGATAGGGCTTTCTTACCGGCACAGCGGCCTTGCGGAACGCGGAGATATTGTGCTGGGCGTAAGGTTCCGGCTGGGACAGGGCGACCCGCAGGCGATACAGGCGCGTATGGCAGAACTGGCAGAGCAGAGGCGGGAAAAACAGCCTTTGCAGTATCCGAGCGCAGGCAGTACGTTCAAGCGGCCGGAAGGATACTTCGCGGGCAAGCTGATACAGGACGCCGGATTAAAGGGCAAGACCATTGGAGGGGCGCAGGTATCGGAGAAACACGCGGGTTTCCTTATCAATACCGGCAACGCGACGGCAGGGGAAATGCTGGAACTGATTGCTTTCTGCCAGAGGACGGTCGAGGAAAAGTTTGGCGTAAGGCTGGAAACAGAAGTCAGGATTGTGGGAGAGGAATAAGAACTTATCCGTAAATAAGATGAAGCAGGATGTGCGTAGAAAAAGGCATAAAAACTCTGAGGGTTTTGCCCTCCGGTCAGCGAAAAGTACAGCCGGGACCAAAATGGATATGTTTTTTGAACAAGATAACAGACATGGTTTTTATATTATCCGGTCATACGAATGTGTGACGGCAATCGGGCAAGGGATGCAGAGCCTTCGGGGGAGGCTTGTTCTGTATCGACCGGAGCGGAGAAAGGGTCCCTTACGGGAAATGGAGGGCGGAGCCTTCAAGGTCTTATAGAATACACAAAAGAAAGGCAGGCGATGGAAATGCGGTTTGTAATCGTAACGGGAATGTCCGGCGCGGGCAAGTCATCGGTGTTGAAATTTTTGGAAGATATCAGCTTTTTCTGCGTGGATAATATTCCGCCGGCGTTGCTGCCGAAATTTGCGGAACTCTGCTATGAGCAGGGCGGCGAAATCGAAAAAGCCGCAGTCGGCATAGACATCCGCGGCGGGAAGCTGTTCAATGATTTGTTTGAGGTGCTTTCTGAAATGCAGGAAAGAGGCTATGAATACGAAATTCTTTTCCTGGAGGCTTCGGAGCAGGTGCTGATGAAACGCTATAAGGAAACCCGCCGCAGCCACCCGCTTTCACGCGGCGGGTCTATCGGTGAGGGTATCCAGATGGAGCGGGAAATGCTGAAAGAGGTTAAGAAAAAGGCGACCTATATCATAGACACCAGCAGTACCCTGACAAGGGAGCTGAAAGAACAGATAAACGGCATTTTTCTGGAAAATCACGCATTTGAGAGCCTTGTTGTCACGGTATGCTCCTTTGGCTTCAAATACGGTATTCCGGTGGACAGCGATCTGGTGTTCGATGTGCGGTTCCTGCCGAATCCGTTTTATATACAGGAGCTGAAGGAACTGACGGGCAACGATAAGCCGGTCAGCGATTATGTTATGAGCTTCGAGGAAAGCAGGGTCTTTCTCGGAAAGCTGGTGGATATGGTGGAATTTTTAATCCCGCATTATATCAAGGAGGGCAAGAGCAACCTGATTATCAGCATCGGCTGCACAGGCGGAAAGCATCGCTCCGTTACGCTGGCAAATGCTCTGTATGCCGCGCTGAAAGAGGCGCAGCACACGATGCTCCTGAAGCATAATGACATTGAAAAGGACGCGCGGAACAAGCGGTAGGAGAGGCTGAAAATCCTTGCCGCCGCCACACCGGAAACCGACGGGAGGGAGGGACAAATTTGTCATTTTCGTCTAAGGTTAAAAGCGAGTTATCAACTCATTTTGGAAATGGGCGACACTGTGATATCGCGGAGATTGCAGCGTTTGTAAATATCTGTGGACAGACTGCCGTTCTTAGGGATTATTTTTGGTTAAAAATACAGACGGAGAATTTTGACGTTGCGAAAAAGTGCTTTACATTATTGCGAAATACTTTTAATATAAATGTTGATATATCCATTCGCAGCAGCCGCAGAAACCGAAAAACAAGGGTGTATTCCCTTGTGATGCGGGAGCCTGGAGAGGTGGAAACACTCCTTTGCGCCGCGGGGATATTATATGATACGGAGCAGGGCGAAAAACAGCTGAAAAAACGTATATTCCCGCCTGTTGTCAGCAGTATCTGCTGCCGCAGGGCTTATATCCGCAGCGCGTTCCTTGCCGCCGGTTCCGTAAATGACCCGAAAAAAAATTATCACCTTGAATTTGTCCTTACGGACAGGGAGGCGGCAGAGCAGTTACAGGGGTTAATCAATTCCTTCCGGCTGGACGCGAAGGTGGTGGAGCGGAAAGAGCATTTTGTGGTCTACCTGAAAGAGGGGGAGCAGATTGTAAATCTGCTGAACGTAATGGAGGCGCCGGTGGCGCTGATGGATTTGGAAAACGTACGGATTGTGAAGGAAATGCGCAATGACATCAACCGAAAGGTCAACTGCGAAACGGCAAACCTGGGCAAGGTAATCGGCGCGGCGGTCAAACAGCTTGAGGATATTGCGTATATCGATGAAACGATTGGGCTTTCCAGCCTTTCGGAACAGCTTGAAGAGGTTGCACGTCTGCGTTTGAAGTATCCTGATACGAGTTTGAAAGAGCTGGGTTCCCATCTGGCGGCACCTGTTGGGAAATCGGGTGTCAACCATAGGCTGCGTAAGATCAGCAATATAGCGGAAACGCTCAGAGAGGGTAAAGGTGAAATAAAATGACACAAAAATCAGTTACCATCAAAACGGCCTTAGATGCAAGACAGGCGGCTTATTTTGTACAGACCGCCGGGAAGTATGAAGCAGAGATTCAGGTGAGCATTGAAGAAAAAAGAATCAATGCCAAAAGCATTATGGGTACGATTGCTTTGAATATGCAGGAAGGGCAGACCGCTGTGATTATGGCAGAGGGGAAGGACGAGGCTGCGGCTGTGGAAGAGCTTGCCGCTGTGCTGTCCTGAAAAACATCAGTTTCAGCAATTATATTTTATTATTTTGATGATAGATTACGATATATATTATTCGGTTTTGGCTTTGTCCGGACAGATGTTCCGGCAGAGGGAAAACAGTTGAAAGCGGCAATCAAAAGCGTTTCAGGAAATAAGGATTTCCGGGAACGCTTTTTGTCTGTTTCTGGTATATATTGGCGATGTAAATGTACGGTTAAAATGAGGCAGGGGCTGAAAACCCTTGTGGGAGTTTGAGAGTGCATAGCCCTCAGGAGTTTCAAAAAAGGAAGTGGAAATATGGATACGATGGAAAAGTTGTATTGCAGGATATTCCAAGGCGCGTTTCGTATGGCTCTGCCTGTTCTGCCTTACAGGGAGCCGGAGCTGTTGAACCGTGTGGACGCCATCCCGCCTGTTCTGCGGGAGAAGGGCGTGGGGCGTGTGCTTTTGGTGACAGATAAGGGAGTGCGCCGTGCGGGGCTGACACGCCCGCTGGAAAACGCGCTGAAGGCGGCAGGCATAGGCTGTGCTGTTTATGATGGAGTGGAGGCAAACCCGACAATCCGTAATGTCGGGGAGGCAGCAGCGCTTTACTGCAAAAGCCATGCGAAGGGGTTGATTGCATTCGGCGGCGGCTCCGCGGTGGACTGCGCGAAGGTGACGGGGGCACGGATCGCCTGCCCGAAAAAGCCTGTTTACAAAATGAAAGGAATTTTGAAGATACGCAGGAAACTGCCGCTTCTGATTGCCGTGCCCACAACGGCGGGAACCGGCAGCGAAACCACGCTTGCGGCAGTGATTACAGACAGCGGCACGAAACACAAATATCCCATAAATGATTTTGTGCTGATTCCCGATTATGCCGTTTTGGATTATCGTGTAACGCTCGGTCTGCCGAAACAGATGACGGCGACAACGGGCATGGACGCGCTGACACATGCCGTTGAAGCGTACATAGGCAGGAGCACGACGCGGCAGACCAGAAGGCTGTGCGAGGAAGCTGTGGCAATCATTTATGGATTCCTGAAACGCAGCTACGATAATGGTTCGGACAAAGCCGCGCGGGCGATGATGCTGCGGGCGGCATATTGTGCAGGAGCGGCGTTTTCGCGCTCATATGTGGGCTACGTGCATGCCGTGGCACATTCCCTCGGCGGACGCTACGGCGTGCCGCATGGGCTGGCAAATGCTGTGATACTGCCTTATTTTCTGGAGGAGTACGGCGAACACTGCGAAAGGAGGCTGGCGAGGCTGGCGAAGGCTGCCGGAATGGTTCCGAAGGAGATGCCAAAGCGGAAAGCGGCGGCTGTTTTTTTTGCAATGGGTGAGGGATATGAACCGCTATATGGGAATTCCAGAGTATATCCATGAGATACAGGAGGAAGATATTCCCGCTATGGCACGGCACGCCGCCGCGGAGGGCAACCCGCTGTATCCTGTGCCGGTGCTGATGAACGCGGAAGAACTGTCATTTATGTATGAAAAAATCAGGGAAAAGAGGGACATGAATGAAAATTGAAGAAGCAGTACAATGGCAGAAGACTTTTTTCCGAACGGGGAAAACAATACCGCTGGCATTTCGGAAAATGGCATTGAAACGGCTGCGGAGGAAAATCCTTTGCTATGAAAAGGAAATCTGCGCCGCTCTGCGGGAAGATTTGAATAAATCGGAACCGGAAAGCTATCTTTCTGAAATTGGTATGACACTTTCTGAATTGGGTTATGTAGAAAAACATTTGGCGCGCTGGACAGCAAAACGGCATGTACTGACGCCGTTGGCACAGTTTTCCGCAGAGAGCTTTACGGTAAAAGAGCCGTATGGCGTGGTGCTGGTAATGTCGCCATGGAATTACCCGTTTATGCTCTGCATGGAGCCTTTGATTGGCGCGCTGGCGGCGGGCAACTGCTGTGTAGTGAAGCCTTCGGCGTATGCCCCCGCGACTTCGGCGGTGATACGAAAAATTCTGGGGGAATGTTTCCCGCCGGAATATGTGCTGACTGTGGAGGGCGGCAGGAAGGAAAACCGGGAGTTGCTTGACCAGCCGTTTGACTACATTTTCTTTACGGGCGGCGTAACGGTGGGGCGTGAGGTTATGGAACGGGCGGCGAAAAACCTTACGCCTGTGACGCTGGAATTGGGCGGGAAAAGCCCCTGCATTGTTGACCGTACGGCAAAGTTGAACCTGGCGGCGAAACGCATTGTGTTCGGAAAATTCCTCAACTGCGGGCAGACCTGTGTTGCACCGGATTATATTCTGGTGGAACAGTGCGTTAAAGAGGAATTCATCGGGTATTTGAAAAAGTGGATTACAGTGATGTATGGCGCAGATGCACGGAAGAACCCCGATTATGGTAAGATGATAAACGAAAAGCATTTCCGGCGGGTCTGTGGGCTGATTGAGCCGGAAAAGGTGGTGTTCGGCGGCGGGGCAGATGCGGATACGCTGAAAATACAGCCGACGATACTGGACAATGTGACGGCGGCGGATGCAGTGATGCAGGAAGAAATATTTGGGCCTGTGCTTCCGGTGCTGATATTTGATGCGCCTACGGAGGCGGAGCGATTTATCCGCGAAAGGCCGAAGCCGCTGGCGTTGTATCTTTTTACGCGGAACAGGTGTGCAATGGAGCGGTTCCTGCGGCATGTGCCGTTTGGTGGAGGATGTATCAATGATACCGTAATACATCTGGCAACTTCACGCATGGGCTTTGGCGGCGTGGGGCAGAGCGGCATGGGCAGCTACCATGGGAAAAAGAGCTTTGACACGTTCAGCCATGAAAAAAGCATTGTCAAAAAACACCTCTGGCTGGATTTGCCAATGCGCTACGCGCCGTATGCTGATTGGAAGAACGCGCTGGTACGGATGTTTTTGAAGTAGGAGAAACGGCGGCTTGGCTTAGGCAGTGTCGTCACAAGTGTCTGTACGCGCCTTTCCGGCAGATTTTGTCGGCTTTTTCGTTAAAAATTCCTGCCGTACCGCCCACCTGGCGGCTCCGCCGCCGGGCAGCGCGGCAATGCCGAGCCACATTGTGCGCCTGCGGATTTTTGCCTGAAATCCGCCCCAATTATGCTCGAAAATACATATACATGATTTATGACGACACTGCATAAGAAAACAGATTTTTCTTTTGGTTTGCTTTTTCAAGCCAAACGCTTCAAAAAATGAAATTTTCTTGTGACAACACCCACAGGAAGGCGCGGTTCTCTTTTTTGATAATCAGCCTGATATACGGTGGGTGGAACAAAATTTTTCAAAGGGATTTTTCCGGTTTGTGGAGTATCTGAAAAATTAAGAATTATTATTTGACAAAAAGGCTGTTTTGCGCTATGATGTGCATATACACGAAGGGGGCGGGGCTATGAAAGAAAAACCGGCATACAAAAGCCAATGCTATTGCATGAATCTGCGGCGGGCGGCGAATGCCGTAACAGACTACTACGATGCGGTGTTGAAGGATTTAGGGGTTTCGGTCAGCCAGTTTTCCCTGTTGTTAAATCTGGCGCGAATGGAAACGGCAAACACGAGCGAACTGGCGGAGCGGGTCAATTTAGACCGAAGCACGCTTGTGCGGAATCTGAAGCCGCTTTTGGAACGCGGACTGATTCTGGATTTTGCCAGAGAAGGTGCGCGGAGCCATAAATTTGCCGTAAGCGAAACGGGTCAGGCTCTTTTGGAAAAGGGCATACCGCAGTGGGAACATGCGCAGGAAACGGTCAAGGACTATCTTTCGCCGGAGGATACGGAAACGTTGCTGCGGCTTTTGCGAAAATTACATGAATTGTCTGTGTAAACAGACTTTCTGCTGCCAATTTAGTGTATATACATGAATTAAAAAGCTGCAATAGAAAACGGGAAATCAGCAGTACCTTCTTTTTTGAAAGGAAAAAGAAAATGGAGAAATTGAAGGAAAAATCAAAATGAGAATCAGAAAGATTCATACAAAAAAACACCGGTTGCGGTTAGGCCATTTTCGCAGGGCTGTATTGCGGGGGAAGGTTTATATTTGTCGGGGCAGGGGAGGGTTCCGTCCGGAAGATGGCAAAGTTGTTTCAGGCGGCGTAAATTATCAGCCGTCCGGCGTGTATCTGTGTGGCTGCCAAGGAGCTGCCGCTGGACATCCAGCGTGAGGTTGAAATAGTCGCATATTTGAAATAAGAGAAAAAAAGCCGAGATTTTGGCAGCTGCCAATTCCCGGCCTTTTTCGTTTCAATAAGTGCAGACAGTGTTCAAAGCATCAATTCCGCGATAGAGTACAGCACGGCTGTTCCGGCAAGGGTGACGCGCCCGTTGTTGGCTTTGCAATAGAGCGTGCCGCCGCGCGGGGAAACCTGCCTTGCGGTAAGTGTGTTTTTGCCAAGTTTTTCTACCCACATCGGTACAACGTGGCAGTGCGCCCTGCCACAGACGGGATCCTCTGCCACGCTCAGTTTTGGTGCGAAAGAACGTGTTACGCAGTCAAATTCTGCACTTTTGGCAGTGATATGCTGGAGCAGACCGTCCAGCCCCGCCAGCTTTGCCTGATCGGGTTTGGCATTGCGGACGCTAACCTCGTTTTCCAGAATGCAGACAAGGTCGTCCCCGAGCCATGCTTCAACGGGACGCGCGCCAATAGCATCTGCCATAGCGTCTGTCACGGGAACCTGTTTGATTTCAAACGCTGGGAAATCCATTTCCAGCAGACTGCCATTTTTGCTGACGGTCAAAGCTCCACTCATGGTGTCAAATGTAATGCTTTCTGCGTCCTTTTCATAGTCGCGGAACAGTACGAAAGCCGTACCCAGTGTAGCGTGTCCGCAAAGATTGATTTCGCCGCCGGGGGTAAACCAGCGCAGATGGTAGTGTTCCCCTGTTTTTACGGCAAATGCTGTTTCGGAAAGGTTGTTTTCCATTGCGATTTTCAACATGGTTTCATCCGATGGAAACTGCTCCAGTACACAAACCGCAGCGGGATTGCCTTCAAATACTTTTTCTGCAAAAGCGTCAACATGATAACATTTCATAGTGTAACCCTCCTTTTTAGTATGCTGTTTTTTCTGCTGCAATCATCATAGCATAAAAATACAGGGCATACAATGTAAAAATTGTATGCAGGACGCTTTTTCGGGTGTGTGGTAAAGGCGGAAAACACAAAATCCGGAAGATGCCGAAAGGGGGAGGCATTTCCGGATTTTCCATATCAGAAAGTTTTTATTTCATTTGGCAGTGGGTTCTAAAACCGGTCAGGGATTGTTTTTATCCTGTATAGTCAGGTTCAAATCCATCCCTTCCTTGCCATCGCGCACGATATGCATAACAACGGTATCACCGATTTCCGTAGCATTCACCAGTTCTACCAGCGTATCCATATCCATTACGGTTTTGCCGTTATACTCCGTAACGATATCGCCCACCTGAAGCCCTGCGGCTTCAGCAGGGCCGCCTTCGTTCACTTCCATAATCAGTGCGCCAACAGGCAGGCGATACAAATCCGCATTGTCTGTCGTAATGCTCGTGCCCGTTACGCCAATATACGGCTTGGGCTGTGTGCCCAGTTCCAAAAGCTCTGTGGCGATCGGGGTGATTTCGTTGCTGGGAATGGCATAGCCCATGCCTTCCGCCATACTGTCGTTATATTTGGCAGTATTGATGCCGATGACCTGCCCTGAGCTGTTTACCAGCGCGCCGCCGCTGTTCCCGCCGTTGATTGCCGCACTGGTCTGCAATACGTTCAGTATATTTCCATCTACCTTAATGCTCTGCTCTGTCATGCTGATGATGCCGTCTGTTGCAGAAATGCCCTTGCCCATGGCGTTGCCGATGGCAATGACAGCGTCGCCGACTTCCAGTGTGTCAGAATCGCCGAAGGTCGCTACGGTCACATCATTGATGCCGGCTTTTTTCAGTTCGCTCTGCGAAATTGTCAGTACGGCGATGTCGGATTCGCTTTTTGAGCCAATCAGTTTTGCGGTTACAGATTTTTCTTCGCCGGAATTGTCGCTGTCGAAAATAACATAAATATCGTCTGCATCCTCAACGACATGGTTGTTTGTCACGATAGCGATTTTATCCGCGTCCGCATAGAACACAACGCCGCTGCCCGCACCTTTCCCCTCATAGGGAATCGTGAACGGACCAATATACTGCGCCTGTCCGGAGAACTTCGTGGAGATGCTGACAACAGAAGGCTTTACTGCTTTGATAATATCCACGGCGGAAAGGCATGGGCTGGTCGCGGATACCTTCTGCACCACCGCGGGCGATTTTGCCGAGGTATTATGGGAATCGAAATAATTCCGCATTGCGCCATAGCCCACACCCGCGCTTGCCCCGCCCGCAACGCTGACAATCAGGCATGCTGCAATAAAGCGTCCCCAGCCTTTCTTTTTTTTCGGGGATTTTTTGACCTGCTCCTCATAGTGATATTCTCGTACAGAGGGGCGTATGAAGTTTTCGCTTGTGGAAGTATCCGGCGCTGTGCCATCCGGGGAAACCGCTGTGTCTTCGGCGGGTTCAGCCGATGCTTCGGGCTGTTCCGCAAAAACAGATGGCTCCGCTGTACTTTCTGCAGTTTCGTCTGTGTTCTCTTCCGCGTATTCTGCGGGGGAGGCTTCCTGCGGTTTCGCAAGGGAAACTTTTTCTGCTGCCTCGGCCGCGGCGTCAGCGGGCATCTCTTCCTGCGTATGCGCTGCCGGTTCCTCCGGTGCGGTGTTCTGCTCAGTTTTCCTGTTTTCATCATAAATATTATTATTTGGGTCAAACATAATGATTCCCTCCAATTCAGTCAGTTTCTGTTTTTCATGATGAAAGTATACCTTCTATATGTGAAGGAATTATGAATGGGGTATAAATAATTCTTAAATAATTCTGGAATTTTTATATTTTGCCCAGAAATGCCCTGCCCTGTTCCGTCAGCCCTTTTACAATATATTCTTCTCCGCAGCAAAGGTCGATTTCAATAACGTTTGCAAAGCTGTCCTCATCAATCTGCCGGACGAATGCTTCCGCCGCGGCAGAGGACAGACCGACAGCTTTGGCAATGTCCGCCGCGTCTGCTTCGCCTTTTTCCGCGCAGATTTTCTGGACTGCCGCCAGAGCGGTGCGATAAGTGTCCTGCTCCATTTTCTTCCCTCCTGTTTTTTCTCATATTACCATAGTTTTTCACAAAGAGCCAGAGTGACTTTGCAGAAACCTTTTGTTTCGGAAAAAAGAAAAGGTTGTATGAAAAGAAAGAAAATTGTATAATAATATCAGTTTGATAAAATCCTTAAAAACCAGCGGAGAAATTTGGGAATACTCAGTAAAGAAACTCCGAATTTTCCGCTCTGGCTCAGGCATCGCAGAGCCGGCGGGGGAGGGCGTTCCTCTGTGGGATAAAGACGGCAGCACGAATGAAAGGAGCGATGGTTGAAATGGACGAAAGATATGACGGGGGAAGAAGAGGCTCCGGAGAACCGGAACAGGAATATGGATACGGCAGAAGAGCGGGCTATTCGGAGCAGGATTACAGTGAAAGAAAGAGATATTCGAGCAGTGGAAGGACAGACTATTCGGAGCGGGAGCCATACGGCAGACAGGAACGGGAATATAATACAAGATATCCGGAATCCGCACGACAGGAACGGCTCTATAATACAAGGCACCCGGAGTCGGCGCGAGAGGAACGGCTCTACAACACAAGACACCCTGAACCTGCGCGGCAGGAACGGCTCTACAATACAAGGCATCCGGAGTCTGGCAGACAGGAACGGGAATACAATACAAGATACCCGGAATCCAGCCGGAGAAGGGCGGCAGAGGCACGCCCCCACAGTGGGGAACGGCCGCCGAGGCAGCCGAATGGACAGCCCGCCCCTGCGGACCGGCGCAGAAAACGCCGCAAAAAGCGGCGAATGAGTGGTATAGTGAAAATTTTTATCATACTGCTGATTGCGCTGCTGATTGGCTTTTTGGCGTTCCGGTTTATGAAAAATATGATGAGTTCTGTGGAAGAGCCGGTCAACCTGACGGGACAGCTTGTGACGGTCACGATACCGGAAGGTGCAACTACAAGGGATATCGCGAAGATATTGAAGGAAAACAAGCTGATAAAAAATGAATTTCTTTTCCGGCTTTCCAGTAAAATGGATGGCTTTGACGGGACATACCGCCAGGGGACTTACGAAATTGATACAGGGCTTTCCAAAACGCAGATTATGGAGCTTTTGCAGACGGGCGTTGTAATGGAACGGCGGAAGGTCACGATTCCGGAGGGCTTTACAGTAAAGCAGATTGCGGAACGGGCTTTTGAAGCGGGGGTTTGCAGTGTGCAGGAATTTATCGACGAATGTAACACTGGAACGTTTGATTATGAATTTTTGCAGGGTCTGCCGGACAGGGAATACAGGCTGGAAGGCTACCTGTTCCCGAGTACCTATTTCCTTTCTGACGAAATGACGGCGCATGATCTGATAGATATGATGCTGACGGAATTTGATAAGGTTTACAAGAAATATAAGAGCGATATTGAAGCAAGTGAATATACGCTGGATCAGATTGTAACGATTGCGTCTATGGTGGAAAAGGAGATCAATGTGCCGGAGGAACGCCAGCGCGCGGCAGGGGTAATCTATAACCGCCTGAAACAGGATGGAATGGCCCTTGGTATTGACGCGACAGTGCTGTATGCTGTGGGCAAAACAGGCGGCGAATTGACAGCGGAGGATTTGAATACAGATTCTCCATATAATACCCGGAAAAATACAGGGCTCCCGCTGGGACCGATTTCCAACCCGGGCGAACCCTCCATTGAGGCGGCAGTAAAGCCGGAAAGCCATAATTATCTGTATTATGTGCTGGAGGCGCAGGGCAAAAATAATCATGTTTACTGCGAAACATATGACGATTTTCTTGCCGCGAAAGAGGCATATCAGGCAAGCCTGCAGTAAACAATAAAGAAAGCTCCGTCCATTGACGGCGTGCAGAACACGGAGCAGGCGGCTTTTCTGGACGGAAACTGTAGCCTTGTCCAGCGTCAGGCAAAACGCCGGTTTTGCCCAATACAGTTTAGGGTCCAGCCCTCTTCAAAGGGCTGGCGGGGGATTGGGGGCAAAGACCCCAAGGTTTTAACAGGAGAAAACGATGAATTATGTGACGAATGATACAATGAACGCATATCTGCGGACGGTTCAGCCGATGTACGATGGTATACTGGGAGAAATCCAGCGTGAGGCATTGGCTGCGGAAGTGCCGATTATCCCGCTGGAAACAGCGCGGCTCCTGAGCGTGCTGCTGACCATGCAGAAACCAAAGCATGTTCTGGAAATCGGTACCGCAGTCGGCTTTTCTGCCGGTCTGATATGCCGCTATTTGCCGGAGGACGGCACTGTGACGACTATCGACCGCTTTGAGGTGATGCTCAAAGATGCAAGGGTGAATATCCAGCGCATGGGTCTGGAGGACAAAATAAAAATATTGGAGGGCGATGCGGCAGATATCCTTCCATCGCTGAATGGAACATACGATATGATTTTTCTGGACGCCGCAAAGGGACAGTATGGCAGTTTCCTGCCGCATTGTCTCCGGCTTCTGCCTGTGGGCGGGCTTCTGGTGGTCGATGACGTTTTACAGGGCGGGACAATTGCGGAAAGCCGTTTCAGCGTGCCCCGCAGACAGCGCACGATACACAAGCGTATGCGAAATTTTATTTGGGACATCACGCATCACGATGCTTTGGAAACGTCCATCATTCCTATTGGGGACGGCATGGCTCTTTGCTATAAGAAGAAGGAAACCGAAGGAGAATAAACAGCATGGAAACAGAAAAGAAGAAACGGCTGGAGCTGCTTGCGCCGGCCGGGGATTTGGAAAAACTGAAAATCGCGGTGCTATACGGCGCGGACGCGGTTTATATCGGCGGGGAGGCTTACGGTCTGCGGGCAAAGGCAAAAAACTTTACTGCGGAGGATATGGCGGAGGGCATTGCGTTTGCACATGCGCACGGTGTAAAAGTCTATATTACCGCAAATATTTTTGCACATAACGCCGATTTTGAAGGCATGGCAGAGTACTTCCAGATGGTGGAACGCATGGGCGCGGATGCGCTGATTATTTCGGATTTGGGCGTGTTTTCTGTTGCGCGGGAGGCTGTGCCGAAAATGGAGCTGCACGTTTCCACGCAGGCGAACAACACCAATTACCAAAGCGCGCGGGCGTGGTATGGCTTGGGTGCGAAACGCGTTGTTGTGGCGCGGGAGCTTTCTTTGAGCGAAATCCGCACGATGCGTGATAAAATCCCTTCGGATATGGAAATCGAGGCTTTTGTGCATGGTGCGATGTGTATTTCCTATTCCGGACGCTGCCTGTTGAGTAACTACCTCAGCGGAAGGGACGCGAACCGTGGGGCATGCGCCCATCCCTGCCGTTGGAAATATCATCTGGTGGAGGAAACAAGGCCGGGGGAATATATGGCAATTGAGGAGGACGAACGCGGGACATATATCTATAATTCCAAAGACCTCTGTATGATTGAGCATATCCCCGAGCTGGCAGAAGCGGGAGTATACAGCCTGAAAATCGAGGGACGCATGAAAACGCCGTTTTATGTGGGAACGGTGGTAAAGGCGTACCGTCAGGCGATAGACAATTTTTACAACGACCCGGAACGCTATCAGGAACGCGTGCCATATTATTTGGAGGAGGTTTCCAAGGCGAGCCACAGGGCGTATACAACAGCGTTTTATTATGGCAAGCCGGATGGCAACCAGCAGGTCTACACCAATAATTCCTATATCCGCGAATATGATTTCATTGGTATGGTGCAGAAGGATTGGGACGAAAAAACGGGGCTGGCTGTTGTGGAGCAGAGGAATAAATTTTCTGTTGGGGACGAGATTGAAGTCATGCCGGCGGAAGGCGATTCTTTTGCTGTAAAGGTCACGGAGATTTGGAACGAGGCGGGCGAAAAGGTCGATTCCGCACCACATCCGCAGGAGATTCTGCGGGTACGCTTTGAGCGTCCGGTGAAAAAATTTGATATGCTGCGCAAAGAAACGCCTTTGGAAGAATCTCAGGGGCAGTAAAAAGAAAAGGGAAGAAGCTATGGAACTGACACAATGTATCAACTATCTGCTGACGACTTCGCAGCATACGGTTTTTCAATATCTGAATACAAAGCTTGCGCCTTATGACATTACGCCATCGCAGTATGGTATTTTAAGCTGCCTCTGGCAGAGGGAATTTGCCACGCCGAAACAGATTTCGGAAATACTCTGTCTGGAAACCTCGACTATTTCGGGTGTGTTGGACAGGATGCAGAAAAAAGGTCTGATTGACAGGGTGACAAATCGAGAGGACAGGCGCGAGGTGCGCGTAATTCCAACGGAAAAGGGAAAAAGCTTACAGGAGCCGATTTCTAAAATCATAGATGAGGTGAATGAGGAAGTCTTGAAATGCTTTTCTGCGGAGGAAACCGCGATACTCAAGAGAATGCTGCGTATGATTGCGGAAGGGAATCATTTTCTGGAAAAAGGATAATCACGAGATAAGAAATATGAATAAGATAAGAAGCGGGTGAAAAAGCCTGCTTTTTTCTTTTGGGAAAAAAGCTATGTAGCAGGGCAGAGCCCTGTTTATTCCTCTAAAGCGGCGTTGAGTTTTTTCAACGCTTTTTTTTCAATGCGTGAAACATAGGAGCGCGATATGCCGAGTTTTCCGGCGATTTCCTGCTGGGTCAGCACATCCTGATTCCATAGGCCATACCGCAGACAGATAACGAGCCGCTCCCTTGGGGTCAGCCGTTCGCGAACGGCACGCAGCATTTTTTGCGATTGTATGGAAAAATCAAGCTGGTCGGCGAAATCTGGCAGTTCGACATTGATGACATCCAGCATGACAAGTTCGTTCCCGTCGCGGTCTGTGCCGATTGGTTCATGAAGCGAAACATCATTCTGAAATTTCTTTGTATACCGAAGCGACATCAGAATTTCATTTTCGATGCATCGGGAAGCATAGGTTGCCAGACGGATGCTTTTTTCTGCGTTATAGGAAAGGATTGCCTTAATCAGCCCGACAATGCCAATGGAAATCAGTTCCTCCTGATCTCTTTGCGGGCTGGCGTATTTTTTGGCGATATGCGCTACCAGCCTGAGATTGTGCAGTATCAGTTCCCGCTTTGCGGCTTCGCGTTCTTCCTCTGTGCTGTTCAAGAACTGCTGCAGGCAGCGTTGCTCCTCCTCCCGAGAGAGGGGCTTGGGGAAGGAGCCGGACGAGGAAAACGCCGTCAGAAGCGGGATAGCGATAAGAAAAGGGAACACAGACGCACCTCCTGTGGAAAAACCGCGGGACGCTGTCCCGCACCCTGCAAGGGTTTTCAGCCCTTGCCCCATTTTAACGATTGAAAATAAAGTTTGGGGTCAAGCCTTTTTCAACAGTTACCGGAAAGAAGTCCGGACGCCGCAGGCAAAGTACTGACAGGCTTGAGAGAGTTTGAGGGCAAAGTCCTCAAGGTTTTCAGGTTTTTATTCATTTTATGATGCGGCGCCGTTGTCTGTGCGTGTCTGAACAGGAATGATTCTGTCCTTTTTTTTCAGGACGTGGCATATCCTGCCGTAACTTGCGGAGGAAAAAACGTGGGACGCTTCTAAAATCAGGTATAGTGTTATTAGCGTAATTGGAAGGAGGAAACGAGATGGAACTGCGTTTTACAAAAAGGAATCAGACGCTGATTGCCCATATCTCAGGAGAAATTGACCATCATACTTCAGGCGAACTCCGCCTGAAGATTGACAGGGCCCTGGAACAAATCAGCGGGAAGAATATTATTTTCTGTTTTCGGGAGGTGACCTTTATGGACAGCTCCGGAATCGGCATGATGATTGGGCGGTACAAACAGATACAGAGCCTGGGCGGGCGTGTTGCCATTGCCTGCGCATCCCCGAAGGTCGCGGATATCATTGCCCTTTCCGGTCTGGGGCGGCTGCTGCCGGATTATGATGAGCTGAAAGCCGCGCTTGCCTATGTGGAAGGGAGGGAGGCGGAATGAGGCCGGAGAACGAAGCAAGGGTATTTTTTACGGCAGTATCGGAAAATGAGAGCTTTGCGCGGCTGTTTGCGGCAGGCTTTTTTTCACAGCTTGACCCTACGGTTTCGGAAATCACAGATATCAAGACCGCGGTATCGGAAGCGGTAACGAATGCTATCATCCACGGCTACGAACGGCGGGAGGGCATGGTAGAGCTGTACTGCGCGTATCAGGAGCGGAAGGTTTACATAGAGGTTGCGGACCAGGGACGCGGCATTGAGGACGTTGCACAGGCACGTGAACCGTTGTATACCTCCAAGCCGGAACTGGAACGCTCCGGCATGGGATTTACAATCATGGAAACCTTTATGGAAAATATGCGGGTAGAGAGCGTAGTGGGCGAAGGCACACGGGTTTATATGGAAAAAACACTCTCTGAAGAATGAGGTGAGCGGAATGGAGCATACATTTACACTCATTCAGAAGGCACAGCAGGGCGACCAGGAGGCGAAAGATATTCTGCTGCGGGAAAACTCAGGGCTGATATGGAGTGTTGTGCGCCGGTTCAAGGGGCGCGGCGCGGAGCAGGAAGATTTGTACCAGATTGGGGCGATTGGCCTGCTGAAATGCATTGAGAAATTCGATTTTGCTTTTGATGTAAAATTTTCGACATACGCAGTACCGATGGTGATGGGGGAGATTCGGCGTTTTCTACGGGACGATGGAGCGGTAAAGGTCAGTCGGAGCCTGAAGGAGCTGGCATTTCGGGCAAAACGCTTGCAGGAGAAAGCAATGCTGGAAGAAAACCGCGAGATGACGATGCAGGAACTTGCGGAGGCCTTAGAGGTGGAACCGGAGGAAGTGGTTCTTGCGCTGGAGGCAGGGCGGGAAGTAGAAAGCCTGTATGCGGCGGCAGGAGGCGGGGAGGAGGCGCCTCTGCGGCTGATTGACAAGCTTTCGGATACAACAGAGAATGAGAAAATGCTGGACAGGCTTTCACTGAAAGAGGCGATGGGAACATTAGAGGAAAAAGAACGCCAGATAATTTTAATGCGATATTTTCAGGACAGGACACAGGCGGATGTGGCAAAGGAAATTGGCATATCACAGGTACAGGTTTCACGTATCGAGAAAAAGACATTGCTGCGGATGCGGCGGGCAATGGAATAAGTAAGGAAAATACGCAGACGTCCCACTCTGCCGCAAGGCTGTGCGGCGGGGCGGGACGCCTGACTGAGTGATAATAATGTAAGTACAGAGCGCGTTCTACTGAAAAATCCAGAGAGTTTTCCTTTACAGCTTTGTGTGGCATTTCGGGCAGGTCTGCTGTCCGGGCGTTAAGGGGAACCCGCATTTCTGGCAGTGAGAGGCACGTCCCACAATCTGCATATCCTGTTTCCAGAGCTGCGTTTCTTCGCCGCGCTCAATGGCCTGCCCCGCTTCGGGACTGACGGAAAAGACCATATCACAGCAGTCAGAAACAGCGTAGTATTTCTTTCCCCATTTGAAAAGCGGGGCAAAAATGCTGAATGTGGAATACATCATGTAAACGGAAACGCTGCTGTATTTCCCGCATTTCTGGCACATTGTGTTCTGACGGAAATTCAACTCTTTCGATACGGCGGAAACTCCAAATAACATAAAAAACACTCCTGTCTTATAAAATTTCCTCAGGGCGGATGTACCCTGTATATATCCCAGCGGAAAAATACGGCGGTGCCGCAAATGCCGCGGAGTATTCATCTTTACATCTTACTGTGAACATGATAAAATATTGCAAACGGCGGGGAGCCTGCAAAACATGGTTTGTTTTGGAACCATTTCCCCGTTTCTATGATAGTCCAATTCGGGGAATTTTGCAAGACTTTCAAAGAGGGAGGGGAAAGAAAATGAAGATATCTCGTTTGGTTGTCAGCGCAGTGTCGTTTGCAGTATCTGCGGCACTTCTGACGCTGAGTATTATTGACATGTTTCAGAATGATGAATACTAAGCGCGCATAAAACAGCAAAGGAATGGGGACAATGGAGGCAGGTGCGCTGCCGCTTCTGTTCTCCATAAAGAAACAGGCCGGACGGCGCATGGGAATCCATGATGCTGTTCCGTGCCTGCTTTTTCTTTCTTTATTGATAAAGGGATTTTTGCAGAGAGTTGTTTTTCCAAAAAAATGAAAAAAATTTTCAGTTTTATGTTGTGGAAATTTTTTTTTGTGGTATACTATAACCAATAGGACATTTTTGGAATGCCAATATGGAAAGTGTCCCACATAATATTAAAACAATGAGGAGGAATTTTTCATGCTTAAAGTAGGTATCAATGGTTTTGGCCGTATTGGACGGTTGTTTTTCAGAGCGGCGTTGGAGCGGGGCGATGTAGAGATTGTTGCGGTAAATGATCCGTTCATTGACGTAGATTATATGATGTATATGCTGAAATACGATTCCGCGCACAGCCGTTTCAGCGGTGAAATGAAAAACGAGAATGGCAAGCTGGTAGTCAATGGGCATACAGTAACGGTATACAACATGATGGACCCCAAGGACATTCCCTGGAAGGAAACCGGTGCGGAATATATTCTGGAATCCACAGGCCTGTTTACAACGATGGATAAGGCATCCGCGCATTTTGAAGGCGGTGCGAAAAAGGTTATCATTTCCGCACCTTCCGCAGATGCACCGATGTTCGTTATGGGCGTTAACAACAACACATATACAAAGGATATGAATATCGTATCCAATGCGTCCTGCACAACTAACTGCCTTGCACCGCTGACAAAGGTTATCCATGACAACTTTGGCGTTGTGGAAGGTCTGATGACAACAGTTCATTCCATTACGGCAACACAGAAAACAGTAGATGGTCCTTCCAAAAAAGACTGGAGAGGTGGCCGTGCGGCTTCCGCAAATATTATCCCTTCCAGCACAGGTGCGGCAAAGGCTGTCGGCAAGGTAATCCCTGAGCTGAATGGCAAGCTGACAGGTATGTCCTTCCGCGTGCCGACTATCGACGTTTCTGTTGTAGACCTGACCTGCCGTCTGGAAAAGGCAGCAACCTACGAAGATATTAAGAACGCTGTAAAGCGCGCTTGTGAAAACGAAATGAAGGGCATCATGGATTATACGGAAGATGACGTTGTTTCCAGCGACTTCCTGAGCGATGCACATACTTCTATCTTTGACGCAAAGGCTGGTATCGCGCTGAACGACCACTTTGTAAAACTGGTCTGCTGGTATGATAATGAATGGGGTTATAGCAACAAGGCTCTGGACCTTATCAAACATATGTATAAAGTAGACAACGAATAAGAAATAGAAATGAAAAAAAGGTTGTATGGATGAAAATGTCCATACAGCCTTTTGTATTTTGGGTATTACTGCCTGATTTTATGATATGCGAAGCAGGAAACCAGCATTGCTGCGATTCCCAAAGCCAGATAAACGCCTGCGTACAGGAAAAACGACGTTTCATTTCCTGCAAGGAATATCCATGCGCCAGGCAGGAACAGGGCTGCCGAAATAATTGGCAGGCTCCACATTTTTCTGACGTCTTTTCCTGCAAAAATGCCCACAAGGACAGAATACGCAGGGTCAACAGCAAAAAACAGTGCAAGAGTTATGCCCATTCCCGTATCGGCATTCCCGAAAGTTACGGCAAGCCATGGCAGCAGGAGCATTACCGCTGCCGAAGCTGTAAACCAAAAGAGAAATGCTTTTTTCCGCATGATATCACCCTTCCTGTAATTTTGTCATTTGCTCTGTTGTAATCAGTGCGTCCATGACTTCGTCCAGTTCTCCGTCCAGAATGGAATCAATTTTATGCAGCGTTAGACCAATACGGTGGTCTGTTACCCGCCCCTGCGGGAAATTATATGTGCGGATGCGCTCGCTCCTGTCACCTGTGCCGACTTGTGCCCGACGGTCTGCGGAGATAGCCGCGTCATGCGCCTGACGTTCCCGTTCATATACGCGGGCATACAGCACCTTTAACGCCTGTTCTTTATTTTTCAGCTGAGATTTTTCATTCTGGCAGGATACTACAATGCCTGTCGGCAGGTGTGTCATACGGACGGCGGAATCTGTTGTATTGACACATTGCCCGCCGTTGCCCGAAGCGCGGAACACATCTACGCGCACATCGTTCATATTAATATGCACATCGACCTCCTCCGCTTCCGGCAGCACAGCAACTGTTACGGTGGAGGTGTGGATTCGTCCGCCGCTTTCTGTTGCGGGAATCCTCTGTACTCTGTGTACGCCGCTTTCGTATTTCAGGCGGGAATACGCTCCCTTGCCGGTTATCATGAAGGAAACCTCTTTGAATCCGCCTAAATCACTTTCACTGGTGTTCATCAGTTCAGTTTTCCAGCGGCGGCGTTCAGCATACCGCGCGTACATCCGGTATAAATCCCCTGCAAACAATGCCGCTTCATCGCCGCCCGCACCGCCGCGGATTTCCACGATGACATTTTTCTCATCATTCGGGTCTTTCGGCAGGAGCAGTAGCATGATCTCCTTTTGCAGAGTTTCAAACCGTTCTTTATTTTCCGAAAGCTCTTCCTTTACCAGTTCTCGAAAATCATCCTCAAGCTTTTCACCCAAAAGCTCTGTTCCTTCTGCTATGGCGTTTTTGGTTTCCCTGTATTTCCGGTATTTTTCCACAATCGGCGTCAAATCGCTGTATTCCTTCATCAACCGCCGCCATTCTGTCTGATTGGCAATGATATCAGGGTCGTTGACCTGGTCCGCCAAATCCATATATCTCTGTTCAATTTCCGCCAAACGGTCAAACATTGCTTTCCAACTCCGTTTCTGTTTTTCTGCCAAATACCACTCTGTCCAGCCCTGCCAGATCCTTCCGGATTTCAACTTGTATAAAGCCGCCGTCCTTCATAAGGCGCAGTAAATCTTTTCCCTGGTCATATCCGATTTCAAAAAAAAGCCAGCCGCCCGGACGGAGCCATTTCCGGCTTTCCTGAATGATGCGGCGGTAAAAATCTAGCCCGTCCGCCCCTCCGTCCAATGCGCTCCACGGCTCAAACTCCCGTACCTCCTGCATCAGTGTCGGGATTTCCTTCCGCCGGATATAGGGAGGGTTGGAAATGACCGCATCCAGCCTGCCTTTCCATTCCTCAGGTAAAGCGGAAAATAAATCGCTTTCATAAAATGTAATTTCCACGCCATTGCGTTGTGCGTTTTTTTCCGCATACGTCAATGCTGCCGGACTGATATCCACAGCAAGCAGATTATCAAATGTTCCATATTTCCCAAGGGCAACCGGAATACAACCGCTGCCTGTGCCGATATCCAGCAGGGTTCCACAGCCATTTTGTTTTTCGAGTATGGATTCTACCAGTATTTCAGTATCATCGCGGGGAATCAGCACGCCTTCGCCCACAAAAAAGGGCAGGCCCATAAATTCCCATTCCCCCAGAATATATTGCAGGGGACGGCCGTTTTCCCGTTCCGAAAGAAACCGCTGGTATATTGTATCTGCCTGTGCGGGGAGAGGCTCATTTTCCCGCAGTATCCGCTCTGCACGTGTCAGCCCTGCTGCATGTTCCAGTAAAAGAGCAGCTTCCAGAGCGTAATCGGATTTTCCAGCAGCTTTCAGCATTGCTCTGCCTTCCCGCAGTGCGCCGCCAAATGTCAGGGGATTATTCCTGCTCACTTTCCAGTACCCCTTTCATCGCGGCAATAGCGCATTCGATCTGGCTGTCATCCGGCTCTGCGGTCGTCAGCTTTTGCAGGCAGAAGCCAGGATAGCTGACCATCTGTACCAGTTTGCTTTCCGAACGTCCTGCCCAGCGGATTACCTCATAGGAAATCCCTGCGATAAACGGCACAAGCAGGATACGCGTTACCAGACGCAGAAGGAGCTGGTCTGTCCGCACAAAAAAGAATACCACCATGCTTATCAGCATGACAAACAGCAGAAAGCTGGTCCCGCAGCGTTTATGCAGCCTTGTGCAGGGGCGCACGTTTTCTACGGTCAGTTCCGCGCCGCTTTCAAAGCAGTTGATTGTCTTATGCTCTGCACCGTGATACTGGAATACCCGCTTGATTTCCTTCATACGGGAAATCAGAAACAGGTACGCCAGAAAAATCAAAATGCGCAGAAGTCCCTCAATTACGCCCAATGCCCATACAGGCACCATAGTTTTGAAAAAGTTCCCCAGCCAGACCGGCAACAGGAAAAACAGCAGCATTCCAAGCACAAGGGAAAGGCACACGCTGAAATAAATCAGAATATCGTTGATTTTGTCGCCCAGTTTATCCTGCAAAAATTTTTCAAACGGGCTGAGTTCTTCCTCAGTCCAATCCTCCCCGGCAATTTCTGCTGAACGCATCAGTATTTTCGTCCCTGTTACCAGAGAATCCCAAAAAGCGGAAATCCCGCGAAAAATCGGGAAACGGAACAGCCCTTTTTTTCCTAAGCCGCCCCATTCCTTTTTTTCAACGGTAATGCCGCCCTCCGGATTGCGCACGGCCATGGCGTAGATTTCTTTTCCCCGCATCATAACGCCCTCTATAACTGCCTGCCCACCGATGTTGTTCGGATTCGGGTCTTTTTTCTTCTCACTCTCCTGTGACATCTTTCTGCCTCCTTAATTTATCAAAAAAGCAGAGAAGCCAAGCAGATTTCCTTCATGCTTCTCCGCCTATTTATCATAACGCATATTGTAGGAATGTTCAAGAGTTTGTCTGTTTGGTTTCTGTGCAAAAAATGCATAGTTTTTGTTTCATTTCCGGCGATTTCCCCAGAGGGCCTCTGAAATTGTGGATAAAACATGCAAAAATACAAAAAATCCCTCTGCCGATTTACAGACAGAGGAAAGGCGTGGGGGAATAGAAAAGGACAGGGATTTTCCTGTCCTTTCAGTTTTTGCGCGCCGAATAGGCAAGACAAAACTCCCGGTTATACTGGGGGGGATAAGTAAAAAAAGCTTTAGCAATAGAATAACTCTCCTGTGTTATGATAAAGGTAGTCTGGCAACCACAAATAAAAACATAGGAGTGATGTTGTATCATTTTAGTTGACACATTATATGCAAGGATATCAATGCCTAAGCAGCAGTATCCAGCGATTCATAATATCTCTGCCGCTTGACCATAGGAGGAAGCCCCTCATTGGAAGAGCATATTCTCCTGTTGTTCCGATAACTGATGAAATATCTCCAGATGAGGGTTTTCAGTTTAGCTTTTGTATCTCAAATATTTTCTTTGATGATTCTACAAAGTTTCATCATGCCTTCTTTTATCTTTTTCTCTGGCATATTCGAGTAATTCAGGCGCAGTGTATTTTCATGTCCGCCATTTGGATAAAAGCCTGTACCTGTTACAAAAGCAACCTTTTCATTGAAACACTTCACAGAAAGTTCTTTTGCATTTACATGCTCCGGCAGTTCGATCCAAGTGAACAGCCCTCCTTCCGGATCGGTAAAAGTACAAGAATCTGGCAATTCTTTTCTCATGATTTCCAACATAATGTTTTTGCGTTTTTTATAACAATCTCTAATCTTTTCCACATGGGCATCCAGATCATACATATCCATCCACTGGGAAGCAATCAACATGGAAATTGTAGGAGCCTGAAGAGAATATGCCTGTTTGATAAAATTATATTTAGCCAGTATCTTTTCTTTCGCACAAATCCAGCCCAAACGGAATCCCGGCGCCAAAATTTTTGAAAAAGTTCCCAAATAGACAACAAATCCTTTTGTATCCATTGATTTTAACGCAGGCAGATACTCCCCTTCAAATCGCAATTCTCCATAGGGATTATCTTCAATTACTGGAATTTCATATTGGTTTACCAATTCCATAAATTGTTTTCGGCGTTCTAAAGACCATGTTTTGCCAGAAGGATTCTGGAAATCCGGAATCACATAGATCATTTTCACGTTTTCCGTAGATTGTAAAACGTTTTCCAACTCGTCCATCAGCATCCCATCACTGTCTGTAGGGATTTCAATAAAGTTTGGCTCACAGGTTTTAAAAGCGTTGATAGCACCTAAATAAGAAGGGCTCTCCAGCAAAACAACATCTCCCTTATTCAAGAAAACCTGCGCGGAAAAGGCCAATCCTTCCTGTGAACCTGATGTCATGAGGATATGATCCGCATCAGTAGAAATATTATTTTTTGCTTTCATACGCGCTGCTATCTGTTCTCGCAGTCTGGGAATCCCTTCTGTGGTGCCATACTGCAGCGCTTCCTGCCCTTTTTCTTCTAAGACAATGCGAGCTGCTTCCATAATCTGCTCTGTGGGAAACAACTCTGGAGCTGGCATTCCGCCGGCAAAAGAAATAAAATCAGATTTTGCGGTCAGAGCCATAAACTCACGAATCTCTGACCCTTTCAGCATACTCATTCTGTCTGCAAATTGAATCATCTTTTTCGCCTCCTGGTTTTGCTTATTTCATGGGTGCTTTCGTTTTCGTATGAGTCTTTTCTTTTTTAAGTAATGTGTACAGGCAATGCACAAACAAATGATAATCCCTAAATATCCAATATATGAAGCAAAAAACTGAAGAATCTCCTGCCCTGTTACAAATCCGGAACCAATGCTGAAAGTTGCAACCAAAGAAATTATTCTTTTTCAGTTCATAGAATTCCCTCCTCCGTTTTTACGATAATGTCATATATGATTTCCGCAGGATCAATTACTGGTACTGCTGCACACGCACTTAATTCCTGCATTAAGTACGGAAAATGCGTACATCCTAGCACAATTGCCTCTACATGATTTTTTTCAAAGAAAGCAACCAGCTCATTCAACCCGTTTGTTTCCATCAATTCTTCTGGATGAATGCCCGCTTCAATTCCCTGTGCCAACAGGAGAGAGGCAAGACCGATTACAAAAACGTCATTTGATGCATTCATCATAGTTTTTTCAATTCCCGACAGCCCTTGATTACTGCCTGCCATAACGCCTAACATCTTGTATTTCTTTGCAATTTTACCGTAAGCATCCATTGGCGTTATGATATGAAGATGGAACTTCTCTGCCAGCTTTTCTACATCAATTGTCGCACTTAGGGAATTGCAGTAGATCATAACAATGTTCAGTCCCTGGCCCTTAATCTCTTTTAAAAAAGATCCTACGGTTTCTTCCAGTTCTTCCTGGGAACCAACTTGCAGCATAACTTGCTCCTGTGCAGACTGTGCAACTGGATATCCAAACGCCTCCACACCTTTTGCCGTCAAAAAGTCTACTCCCATCTTTGTATCTATCGGTGTTCCCGCGATCACAGCAACTCTCATAGGCCACCTCTTATCCTTATCTCCCCTCAGCCTGTTTTGCCAAATATTCAGTCACAAATTCGCTGAATCAAACGATATCTTTGATCCACTACATTTTGAATACTTGCAATATCATCCTCTGTCAGGCTTTTGAATTTTCCGATTCCTTTTACAAATTCCTCCATGGAAATGGGGTTTTTGTTTTCAAAGTTCAGGTGATAGCCCTGATTATCCATTTCCCAAAGCGGGAACAGATTAGACTGAACAGCCCTTCTCGCTATAGAAATCGCTTTTTCCGGTGCATAAGCCCAGCCTGTAGGACAGGGAGAAAATACATGCAGATAAGCAAACCCTTTTTTACTTGCCTCAAGACCCTTCTGAATCTTCGCAACAAAATCTGCCATATGGGAGGGAGAAGCAGTAGCACAATATTCCACACTGTGCATGGAAATGATCAAAGGCAAATATTTCTGCTGCTGCTGTTTGCCATTGATAACGGAGCCAATGGGCGTGGTGGAGGTCCGGGACCCCTTTGTAGTAGTAGAACTTCTTTGATACCCCGTATTCATATACCCCTCATTGTCGTAGCAGACGTAAAGCATTTTTTCATTCCGTTCTGCCGCTGCAGAAAGACTCTGGAAACCACAGTCCGCTGTGGCACCATCCCCTGCCAGCGCGATAATATTCACATCAGGTCTGCCTTTTCGCTGATACATCTGGCTTAGGCCTGTCAAAAAAGATGCTGTATTATCCAGCAAAGGAATATGTACGGGGATATGCAGTCCATTAGAATAATTCCAGCCGACTACACCAGCGCCAGCCATGCATCCAGGAGGGATACCGATAATGCTGTTTTTTCCCGCTACTTTTAATACTGTTCTCAGGACCAGTTCGCCGCCGCAGCCTTGGCAGGCAGACATACCGGGTGTAACCATATCTTCAGATTCACGTAATACATCAATATAATTCATCCACAAAACCTCCTTATTCATTCATAAACCATTTTGTGGTCTTTTCGCCATGTTCCTCTTTCTGCGCTTCCAGCTGCTCAATGGTATCCAGCATATTCTGTAAAGAAATATCTGCGCCGCCCAGACCGCCAATTGCTGAAAAATGCGCATATTTTTCATTTACATCAGCAATAGCAGCCTTCACTTCCATATGCATAGGGCCTTGACTCCAGCCAAAGCATACAGAACGATCTACAACAGCAAAAGCCTTTTTGCCTTCCAGCACCTGTGCAATACGCTTTGCAGGGAAAGGACGAATAAATCTCAGTTTAATCAGACCTGCCTTGATGCCTTTTTCTCTTGCGATATCTACAGCGTCCATGCCTGTGCCGGTCATACCCGCAATGGTAATCAGAACGACCTCTGCATCCTCTGCACGGTATTCAGAAATAGCGCCGCCATAGTAACGGCCGAATTTATCTCCAAATTCCTTATCGATTTCTTCAATTATATCCAGAGCCTTTTCCATTGCATCCAAATGGCTTTTTCTATATTTCATCAGCAGTGGACCTGGTGTCAGAGGATCCAGCGCAAAAGGTTTTTTAGGGTCTAATACACAATGAGCAAAAGAAGGCGCAGGCAGAAATTCATCTACTTCTTTCTGATCCGGCACATCCACACCCTCTGTTAAATGGGAGCTATAAAAACCGTCATAGCATACATTTACAGGAATCAGCACATCGGGATGCTCTGCCAGTTTATACCCCTGAATGACCATATCCATAATTTCCTGGTTGTTATCGCAGAAAACCTGAATCCATCCCGCATCTCTAACAGAAATAGCGTCCTGCTGTCCGCTCCATACTGTTTCCGGTGAAGTCATTTCTCTTGTTGCCAAAGCCATAACCATGGGCATACGCAGTGTGGACATACGGAAGTAAGGTTCATACATCAGTGCCAAACCCTGTGCTGATGTTGCAGTAAACACTCTGCCGCCGCCAGCTGCAGCACCTTGGACAACGCTCATTGCGGAATGTTCAGATTCCACCTGTACCAGATTTGCATCCAGCTCACCATTGTGAACCTTTCCTGCCAGCCCTTCCACTACAGAGGACTGCGGCGTGATTGGATAAGCAGCAACCAAATCAGGCCGACACAATGCCGCTGCTTCTGTTGCTGTATAGTTGCCAGTAAGAACTTTGATTTTCCCCATTATTCCTGACCTCCTTCCGGTACCATATTGATTGCTTTTTTAGGGCACTCTGCCGCGCAGATTCCGCAACCCTTGCAGAAATCATATGTAATGTAATACTTTTTATCTTCTGTTCCTTTAATTGCAGATACAGGACAGTATGCCATACACATACCGCATTCGATACATTTTTCCTTATCCATCACAGGACGAAATACTCGCCAACTTGCTGTATCCAAAATATACATTCCGTCATCGCCAATAGGCGTAATATGTAAGCGTTCTGCCATAATATCCCCTCCTAATTATTCTTTGATAACCTTTACTTCCTCAAAGGCACGCATTGCCGCTTTTCTGTTGCTTTCGCCAAATGCATTTGCAATTTCATCAAAAAGCGCATCTTTGTCTACCAAACCCGCAATTTTTGCAAAGGCACCCAGCATAGAAGTATTGGGAATGTTTTTTCCAAACAATTCCTCAGAAATGCCCGTCGCATCTACACTGGCTACAATACCTGCATTTTCAGGAACCAGCAGTTCCTCCGCAGTCTTTTTGGAATTGATGATTACAATACCGCCATCTTTAAGCCCATCATACGTTGCTGGCAGTGTTACCAATGAATCATCCATAATGACCAGCATGTCAGGGAAGTAAATCTGCATCTTCCGCCGAATCGGCGTTTCTGAAAGCCGGAGATAACCAAAAACTGGCGAACCCTTGCGTTCTACCCCAAAGAATGGAATAAACTGACCATACCTGCCGCCTTTTACAGCCGCTTTGACAATCAGTTGTGAAGCTTTTACAACACCCTGACCCCCACGGCCATGTAAACGAATTTCCTTCATATCCTCACTTTCCTTTCTAAAAATTGAATTATATTTTTTAGCTTAATTCTTTGCAGAATCTTCTAAATCCATATGAAATCATAGTTTTCTCATTGGACGCTTTTGATTTATCGGATCTTTTGTCTGTCCCGGCATCACATCATGAAACGTTCCTGTCCCATCCGTTCATTACGGAAAATAGCTGCGTCCATTTCTTTTAAATCAGGAGAAATAAGCGGTCTAAATTCCATTTTTCCAATGATATCTTTTTCCACGTCAACTCCCGGAGCATATTCTGTCAGCATCAGTCCATCTTTCGTCCAGAGAAAGACCGCTCTTTCCGTGACGACCATAACTTTCTGTTTATTTTTTGTAGCCATTTCCCCACTGAATGTAATCTGTTCTACCTGCCTTTTAAATTTCAAAACTGCTCCATCTTTTACAATATGTAATTTGCCATTATCTACTCTGATATCTGACTTGCCTGCTGTAAACGTCCCGGTAAAAATAACAAAGGGTGTAGGTTGTGAAATATTGATGAAGCCTCCTGGCCCGACTACTTTTCCGTTGAACTTCGAAACATTCAGATTCCCCTTTTCATCCATTTCAGCCAGACCAAGTACCGCCATGTCTAAGCCGCCACCATCGTATACATTCAGAATGTCAGCCATTTTATAGAATGCCTCCGGATTGATGCTGCCTCCCAATGCCAATCCGCCAAGAGGCACGCCTCCCAAAACTCCGGATTCGATTGAAAGTGTAAATCTGGAAAAAATGCCTTCTTCTGCGGCGACTGCTGCAACAGCATCAGGCATACCGATTCCAAGATTAACAAGGGTATCTTTTTTCAACTCCAACGCGGCTCTCCTGCCGCAGATTTTTCTTTCGTTTAATGGCATACTATTAAATTGATCGATAGGCACTCTGATGTCCCCCGTCAATTCTGGCATATATGTATTGCTGGTAAACGTTTGTGGATGATTTTCAGGTTCAGCTACAACAATATAATCCACCATAAAGCCATGTATCTTCACATCTCGAGGATCAATGCTGCCCTTTGACACAATTTTTTCCACTTGAACGATGACAATGCCGCCGCTGCTATGAGTTGCTGCGGCAATTTCCAGCTGTTCACCATGGATTGCTTCTCTTGTCATAGAAATATTTCCATCTTCATCCGCATATGTTCCTCTGATAACACAGGCATCCAATAGCGCTGTTTTATAAAACAAACATTCTTCTCCATCTACCTCAAGCAGAGAAACAATGTCCCCGCCTTTTTCTTTTGTTAACTCATTTCCTTTTGAACCTTCGATGCGAGGATCTACAAATGTTTTCAGACCTGTCTTGGTAATAAGTCCTGGTTTGCGGCTTGCTATTGTCCTCAGCCAATCTGTAATGGTTCCTAAAGGAAGCATATAGCTGAAAATTTTATTTTCTGCAGCCATTTTTGCTACATCAGGTTCCAATCCAAAATGTGAACAGATTACACACTTCAAAAGACCTTCTGCAGCCAGGCGATTGATACCTCTTTCTCCTTTGTCCCCAATGCTTACACCTTTCAAAAGTGTCAAATCCTTTGGATGACCAGTTTCTTCAAAAGAAGTACGAATTGCTCGTATTACCTCCTCAGGGCAGCCATATCCTAAGAAACCGCCAAACACGATTCTGGCATTATCCGGTATCAAAGCTGCCGCTTCTCTTGCTGTTATTCTCTTTTTCATATCTACACCACTTTTCTCTATAATAATTTTAATTTACTATATAGAACTTATTAAGTATTATAAAGATTTATATTTTAATGTCAATACATTTCTCAAAATTTCTTGAATTTGACGAAATTCTAATATCTTGTTATACTGATTTCGAAAATGCTTGTTTTTAAGTTAAAAATAAGATTGTAAACACGAGGAGTGATTTATTTGCAGGAAAATAAACAGCCAGATAAAAAATACATTTTAAGTTCACTGGATAATGCGCTTTGCATATTGAATCTTTTCATATCACATTCAGAATTAAGCACTTCAGAAATCTCTGATCTCTCTGGTATAAATAAAAGCACTGTTTTTCGGTTTTTAGTAACGTTAGAGAACAGAGGATTTCTGATTCGCAATGAAAAAAACAAGTATCAATTAGGTCTGAAATTTTATTCTTTGGGACAATTGGTATATACCAGGATGGAACTGGTATCCATCATTCACCCGTATCTTGAGCAGCTTACCAAAAAAAACGGTGAAACATCTCATTTGTGTATTTTAGAAAACGGCTATCATATTGTTTTCGTGGATAAAGCATTGGGAACATTAGCCTTAAAAATGGATACGCCATTGGGAATGCGGCAGCCTGCTCATCTTACCGGCAGCGGAAAAGCTATTTTGGCTTTCGAATCAGAACAAACAATCAATCAATATCTCAAATATACAGACTTTGATCCCAAAACCAGTTCTTCCATCAGGTCTGCAAAAGAGTTTTTGGCAAATTTAGATGAAATCCGCAGTCGTGGTTATGCTTGCGATGAAGAAGAATTTGAAGTTGGTTTGACCTGCTATGCAGTACCGATATTAGATGTTTCTGGTCGTCCAATAGCAGCAATCAGTTCCTCAGGTCCAACAACACGAATGATTACCAACCAAAATCAACATATTAAATCGCTGACAGCTATTTCCAAAATGATTCAACAAAAATTAACCTAAGTGAAGAACTTCGTCCAAGGACTTTCCTTCGCTTAACAACTGCTTGATTCCGTTTCTGATCTGATCTCGTTCTTTTTCCGCATCTTCCTGCTTTTGGGGCTAAAAATAAAAGACTGTAAAATAGATGTTTAAGGTTAGAGGGAAGTAATTTCAGATTAGGCGGTATGGCCTTGATTACAAGGGCTGTACCGTCTTTTTGCGTTCCTGTGCGCTTTGCCGTTTCTGTTGCGTGGCAGAAAGGAAATTGATTTCCCATGCAAAGTTGAAAATAATATCTACTTTCTGCACTCGTTTCCCGTCTGCCTTTTCCGGCGTATGGACTATGATTTTTTTGATAAATTCATTGACGATTGCGGGGGTAAATTCCTTTATCCCCACATACTTGTGGATAATCGCGGCGAAGCTGTCAAAATCACTTTTGTTCTGTTCGTAGGTATCGACTTCCTGCTGATCTGCCTTGACCTTTTCTTCCAGTTCCCATTGTTCCGCTTCATACTCTGCGGACAGTTCCAAAAACCTGTCATGGTTGATTTCTCCACTTATGTTGTCCCCATAAATCCGCTTGAAGAAGATGTTCCGTTATGCCCTATGCCTGTTTTATGCTCTCAATAAGCCTTTCAAGGCATTCCTGCGCCTGCCTGTCAATATCGGCAAGATAGGCGTTAAGTTTGCCGCCTGTTAAAAGATTAGTGCATGTAACCCTATGATAATGCTTCAGATAGTCCAGATGCCGTTGTCTTCCAATTCCTATCGTCTGTTTGCCTTCTGGCAATCTAAAATCTGAAATAAGATACCCATTTTCTTCTATGGTTTGGTTTTGCGGGATATCTGTAAGCAATGTATCAGCGGGTTGTATGTATATACGATTTTTATGTTAAGGAATTCCCGTACCTTTTTTGATTTCCTGCTTGCTGCCCGCCTGTGCGATGCGGTAAAATAAGCGGTAAGATGAAACGGGAGGCGGGAAAAATGGTGTTTTCGACAGAAGATTTGGCAGAGGCGAAAAGGCAGATTGATTCCACGCTGCACAAGCTGGAGGAAACGGTGAAAACATTAGAGGCAAAGGAGAACGCGGCAAGGCTCCGGCCACAGATTACACTTGCAAAAAGGCGTATCAGGGCTTTCGGCATTGCCGCTGCCCTGATAGAACGGGAAATTTCCGGTGTTGCAGAAAAATGATATAGAATGAGGAGGGCGTTTATGCTGCATAAGGATTTGAGGGTGGATGGAAAAAAACTGCCTAATGAAGAAGGACTGGAAAAAATACTTCAATCTGCCCATTTTACTTGTGAAATCGGGGAATTGGTTTTGGAGGTCGAGTTTTCCGAGGCGCGGTCGGCATTTATTGGCTGGTTGTCCGGTGAGGAAGATATTTTTTACTATGACAATGGTAGCGGGGACAAGGAGCCGGCTGAGTTGCTCATAAACGTCTGCCCGGAAAGGCGGATGATGTGCCATGATGCGGAAATAATTCGGGATATTGTATACTATTTCTGTGAAACAGGTGAACGGAATCCTAAATATCAATGGATTGAGGATGAATTTGAATAAAAGATATGCGAGAAAAATGATTGACAGATACAAAAAGATGTGTTAATATATGAACAAATATTCATGTAAAGGGGGCGGGATGATGGAACGGGCAGAAGCCAGAGAAGAATTTGACATAGAGCAGGAACTGGAAAACGAATTTTTGCTCGAGCTTGCAGACTTTTTTAAGATATTTGGCGACGGGACGCGCATCCGTATACTTCAGTTGCTTCTGGCAGGGGAGAAAAACGTAGGTGAACTGGCGGAGGCTTTGGATATGAGCCAATCGGCAGTATCGCACCAGCTACGGATATTGCGGCAGAATGACCTTGTAAAATACCGTAAGGAAGGCAAAACCGTGTTTTATTCTCTGGATGATGAGCATGTCCGGGTGGTTTTGGAGCAGGGCATGACGCATATCCGGCACAAGCGGGGGTATCAGGAATGACGGAGCAGGGAGAAGGCTGGCGGAGGTTTGTGGCAGTAGATACAGTGGTGACAGTGATTACTGCCGTCCTGTTTTGGGGGATTTATCTATATTTCCTCAAGGAGCTCAGTGATTACATGCTTTTAGGTGCAATCATTATGTTTATAATAGACATCTGTGGGCTGTTTGGGATTTTGCTTGCGGCTGTACTCCTGCTGATTGGCTGGCGGACGCGAAAGAGCGGGGTTGTTCTGGCAGGGCTGGTGTTCCAGATTTTGGTGGGGCTGCCGTACAGCTGGTTTTGTCTGGTGAAATCCGAGGGCGTATTTTTTACGCCGGGAATGCTTGTGGGTACGTTGATGCTGGCGATGGGGCTTGCAGGGCTGTTTTTTTATATAAGCACGCCGAAAGAGGACAGATAACATCGGCAGTCTTTTACAGAGTTGAACCATATTCTGTTAATAATGTTAAAATTTTTTTAAGCAATATATGAATAAATAAACATATGAACAACTATGAAAGGAATGAAACGTATGGAAATGAAGGTGTATCTGAAAGGGCTGACCTGTGCAAACTGCGCGGGGAAAATTGAGGAGGCGGTTTCCCGCATGAAGGAAACGGGGGAGGTTTCCATTAACCTGATGCGTCAGGAGATGACAGTCGGACTGCGGGAGGGCGCAGAACCGGAAAAACTGCAGACAGAGATTGGACGCGTGGTGCATAAATTTGAGCCGGATGTAGAGGTCCTGTTCCACAGGGAAAACCTGCATAGCGATGGGCACCACGAAGGACATCATTGTCATGATGCAGATTGCTGTCATGAACATACCCACACACACGAGGATATGCATGAACACGAACACGAACATGGCGAAGCGTTGAGCAGAACGCTGTTCCTCCGCTTTGGGGCAGGGCTTGCGGTATTTCTGGCTGCGATACTGCTGGATGGCGCGGTGGAAACAGTCTGTTTTCTGGCAGCATACCTCATTTTCGGGTATGATGTACTTTTGCGGGCAGTGAAAAATATTGCGCGCGGGCAGGTGTTCGATGAAAATTTCCTGATGTCGCTTTCTACGGTTGGCGCGCTTGCTATCGGGGAAATGCCTGAAGCCGTATTTGTAATGCTGTTTTATCAGGTGGGCGAGGCATTTCAGGATTACGCTGTTACGCGCTCCCGTAAATCCATTACAGCCCTGCTGGATATCCGTCCGGATTTTGCGCGTCGTGTGACGGAAGGCGGAACGGAGGAAATCCCGCCGGAAGAGATTGTTGTCGGCGATTTTATTCTGGTGAAAGCAGGCGAAAGGATTCCGCTGGATGGTATCATTGAGGAAGGGCGGGCAATGCTGGACACTGCCGCGCTGACGGGGGAATCCCTGCCGAGGAGCGTAGAGCCGGGCGATTCCGCATTGAGCGGCTGCATCAACATGGACGGTACACTCCGCATCCGTGTGGAAAAGCCGTTCGGGGAATCGACGGTTATGAAGATATTGGAGCTTGTGGAAAACGCGGCTGGGAAGAAATCCAGAACAGAACGCTTTATCACCCGTTTTGCTCGTATTTATACGCCTGTTGTTGTGCTGTTGGCGGTACTTTTGGCTGCAGTTCCGCCTTTGCTGGGGCTAGGCGCGTTTCAGATATGGTTTGGGCGCGCGCTGGTGTTCCTTGTGGTTTCCTGTCCCTGCGCCTTGGTGCTTTCTGTGCCCCTGAGTTATTTTGCAGGCATCGGTGCGGCTTCTGGACGCGGCATTCTGATAAAGGGCGGCGGCGATTTGGATACGCTCTGCCATTTGGAACGCGTTGTGTTTGACAAAACGGGTACGCTGACAGAGGGGAAATTTTCTGTTGCAGAAATCAGCGGAAATACGGAAACGCTCGCCCTTGCGGCGGCAGGCGAAGCCATGAGCAACCACCCCATTGCGAAAGCCATTGTAGAGAAATACCGTGAAACGCATGATGTTACTTTGCCAGAGCCGGAAGGATATCAGGAATTGGGTGGCTATGGCATTTCCTACAAAAAAGACGGCAAAACCGTACTTCTGGGCAACGCGCGTCTGATGGAGCGGGAAGGCGTTCCGTTTGAGGCGGCGAAGGGCGCAGGAACGGCGGTTTATGTGGCAGAAGGCGGGCATTACAGGGGGCATATCCTTGTGGCAGACGCGCTGAAAACCGGAGTGCGTGATGCGCTTGGCGAATTGCGGAAACAGGGCGTGCGGGAGATCGTCATGCTGACAGGCGACAGGAAGGAAAATGCACAGACAGTTGCAGCGGAACTCGGGCTGGACGAGGCGCACGCGGAGCTTCTGCCGGAGCAGAAAGTAGAATGGCTGGAAAAGCTGAAAGGAAAGGGCGGCAGGACGGCTTTCGTAGGCGATGGCATCAATGATGCGCCGGTGCTGGCAGGGGCGGATTTGGGTATTGCGATGGGCGGCATTGGCTCAGACGCGGCAATCGAAGCGGCAGACGTTGTGCTGATGGACGATGATATTGGCAAGCTGGCGGCGGGTATCCGCATTGCGCGGAATACGCAGAAGATTGTGCGGCAGAACATCACGTTTGCGCTGGGGGCAAAAATTCTCGTACTTGCACTGAGCGTGCCGGGGATTGCGACAATGTGGATGGCAGTATTTGCTGATGTGGGTGTTGCAGTGCTGGCAATACTGAACGCCATGCGGAAAAAGGATTAAACTGTAAAAGACCTTGGGGCAAAGCCCCAAGGTCTTAAATCGTTAAAATTTTGTGCCTGCGGGATTGCAGTCATTCGATACATTTTTTCTTATGATTGATTTTGAAAAAGACACAGCCTAAGCAAATAGCAATATCCCATAAATCAATATAATTGAAAAAAACGAAAAAACCAACCAGTCGCAGTCCTATAATGGCTGTAATGGCGGAAATTATTTTATCTGTATAGTAGTGAAACATAATAAACGTATCAGGAAGGAAAAGAAGAATAATCAAAAAAACTATCCAGATATGAATATATTTGATATACTTTTCTTCAGTCCCATCGTTTTCTAAAATGGCATGATTTCTATTTTTTCGGATGAAAATTCCCAATACGATGGTCAGAAGCATCTGCACCGCTTCGCAGGCAACCCATGTTATAGGGTCATAGACTGGTTGGAAACGGGGGATACAGAAATTTTCAATGAAATAGAAAACAGCATTACATAAAATGGATACTAGGATACATGTCCAAAAGAAACCCCTATATGTTTTTATGTTCATAATATGCCGCCTTTCTGAAATCCCAAAGCAATGCTCCAAGCTCCTTATACGGAACGGTTACGGCATAATGCAGTACTGGCAGGGCGTTGTGCCGTTCAAAATGCCATTTTCTGCAAAACCGATGTCGATGGCAAGATAATTGCCCAGCCCGTTCTGTTCCACAACGGAACAGCTGATTTTGTGGAAAAATCCGTCTGTCCCTGTTTTGGAAACAAAAACAACATGCTCGTCCATGTACAGGCTCTTATAATCCGGCTGGCGGACAGAAGCTGTGTCAAACGTGAACAAAGCCGGGGAATAGCCGCAGGCCAGAATAGACGGCATCAGTCCCGCAAGCTGTTCCAGCGGTACATAATACATATCTTTATAGTACAGGACAGGTCCTGTGATGGCGATTCCGTTGACAAGTACAGAAGCCGCGACTTCCCTCGCAAGCACTGTTGTGCCGACAGCTGTTGCGGTGCTCGGCAGTGTGGTGTTTACTGTTGCCGGCGTAACTGTGGATGTTGTTGTCTGTGTTGCGGTTGCAGCCGTCTGCGTATTGGAAACTGTGGTCGTTGTCCTGCCATGCCTGCCATGCGTGCCAATCAGGCTGGTGCGCGCAAAAGCGGGGGCTGTGGACAGGGCAAGCGAAAGAAACACAGCAGTAAAAACAAATATTTTTTTCATTGGGCAGACCCTCCTTTATTTTCCATCATAGCATGAAAGAAGGGCTGTTGAAAACTGGCAAAATGACGAAAATTGCGGAAATATGGAGGAAAGCGCCGTCATTCGCTTTGCAGGAGCAAATCAAGGAAATCTGCGGCGGCCAGCCCATGAAAATACTGTCCGATTTGTAGCCCCGAGATGCGTGCGGCAAGGCTTTCCCGCTCCAAAGCCGTCCCTTTCAAAAGCTCCGCAAGTTCTGCGGAATCTGCCACGCCGAAGTAATCCCCGAAAAACTGCAAATCTGTTATTGTTCCGTTCTCCGTGTTCATGCAGACGTCAATGCGCCCGCAGCCCTCAAAACGCCTGTGTTTCTGTACGCGGTAAGCGGGGGAGGAACCATAATTCCATTCCCACTGGCTGTATCGCTCCTTTTTAATTTGCTCGACTGCGGCAAGCTCCTCTGAGGAAAAAACATATGGCGTTACTTCGTCTTTTTTCAGGATGTATTTCAAAAGCCGCGCCTTAAATTCTGCCAGCGTGAAGCCCTCGGGCAGGTAGGGCGCGATATTCGTCACGCGGCTGCGTACTGATTTCGCCGCTTTTGACTGAAATTTATCTGCGGAAACATCCAGTACCTCCGCTACGACAGATAAATCGGACTGGAACATCAGCGTACCATGGTGCATGATGCGCCCCTGCCGCAGATACTGCGAATTGCCGGAAAATTTCCGTCCTTCTATGGTAATGTCGTTGCGCCCGTTGACCTCTGCGGGAACGCCGAGGGAGCGGAGCAGTTCAGCAATGGGCTGGCAGAACAGCCGTATATCCAAATCGCCGGCATTTTCCGCATCCATAATAAAGGTAAAATTCAGGTTGCCCAAATCATGGTAGACCGCGCCGCCGCCGGAAAGACGGCGTACAACACGGACACCCCGCGCCTCTGCGGCACGCTGGTTGACTTCCGCAAAGGTGTTCTGATTTTTGCCGACAACGACCGTATTCGCATTCTGCCAAAGCATAAAATACTCTTGCCGCCTGTCCATCTGCTCGAAAACAAACTGTTCCAAGGCAAGGTTAAAGGCGGGGTCTGTACTGCTGGATTCCAAATAAATCATTGTAAAGCCTCCTCTTTTGTAAATTTGCCGCACAGGGCGTCTTTGGGGCGGACTGATGCCCCTGTTAGTATCCTACCATACTATTCCGGAAGAAAAAAGCATTTTTTGCGGGGAGGGCGTGATTATGATGTTATGGCAGCGAAGGAATCATACATCTGCGTTAAAGGCTGACGACTTCTTAAACGAGGATTAAACACTCATAGTTTCTCCTTGCGCTGCTTTTGGCGGCAGACCTCTGGACAGGTTCGCAAAGCGAACTGCCTTTATAGATATCCTCATAAATTGCAAAGCGTGCTTGACAATAATTGCAAAGCGTGCTATACTAAAATTACAAAGTATACTTTGCGTAATACTGTTGTTTCGGTACGAGGAGGTGTTTTATGAAAACTAATATTGCAGAACTGCGGAAAGCAAACAAAATTTCGCAGGAAGAACTGGCACGCGCCGTTGGTGTGACAAGGCAGACGATTACATCTATAGAAGTCGGAAAATATATTGCATCGCTGCCTTTAGCGCATAAAATAGCCGTTTATTTTGGCATGGCAATCGAGGATATTTTTATTTTTGAGGAGGAATGAACGATGACTTTTGACAAACGCTTGAAACTGCGGCAGATTGCATCTGTAATCTGTTTTCTTGCAGGGATTGGCATGATATTCCTTTCCTTTCGGCTGGAGGAGCAGGAAGGTTTTCTCTATTTACATTCCTATTACTGCGGCGGCGGTGGCGGAATTATCGGTGCGTCAGCCGTAAATTTTTTCCGTGCCCATTCCCTGCTGCACAATCCTGAAAAACGGCGGGAAGCGGAAATCAGAGAGCTGGATGAGAGGAATGTGTATATCCAGCGCGCTTCCTATTCGATTTTTGTGACACTTTCGCTTTTGCTGACCTGCGTTGGTTCGTTTGTTGCAGCACTGTTTAACCCGGTGGTCTGTTTTGTGCTTCTGGCTGTCATAATGTGCCAGCTGATTCTGCTTCTGCTGGTTACGCTTGTTGTCAGCAGAAAATATTGAAGTATTGGGTGTTTCAGGTTGTTTTAAGTTTTGACTTTCCATGATTGGCTATGCTATAATATACCAGTACGTAAAAATTTTAGGAGGGACAGTATGTCTAACGGCAGACAGAAAAATATACGGAATTTTTGTATTGTAGCGCATATTGATCATGGCAAATCGACTCTGGCGGACAGGCTTATACAGAAAACGGGGCTGCTCACCGACCGCGAGATGCAGGAGCAGGTACTGGACAACATGGATTTGGAACGTGAACGCGGTATTACCATCAAATCGCAGGCAGTGCGTTTGATTTACCATGCAGAGGACGGGCAGGAATATGAATATAACCTGATTGACACACCGGGTCATGTTGATTTTAACTATGAGGTTTCCCGCAGCCTGGCGGCATGCGAAGGTGCGATTCTGATTGTGGACGCAGCACAGGGCATTGAGGCGCAGACGCTTGCGAATGTTTACCTTGCGCTGGATAATAACCTTGAGATTCTTCCGGTAATCAACAAAATTGACCTGCCCAGTGCAAACCCTGCATGGGCAAAGCAGGAGATTGAGGATATCATTGGCATTCCTGCGGAGGATGCGCCGGAAATTTCCGCAAAAAACGGCATAAATATTGAGGATGTTCTGGAGCGCATTATTACAGATATTCCTGCGCCTTCGGGCGACCCTGACGCACCGCTGAAAGCCCTGATTTTTGATTCCGTTTATGACCAGTACCGCGGTGTTATTGTACTGATGCGTGTATTTGACGGCAGTATCCGGAAAGGCAGCAAGGTCAAAATGATGGCCACAGGCAAGGAATTTGACGTTGTGGAGGTCGGCATTTTCGGTCCCGGGCGTTTCTTGCCCGCGGAGGAACTTACCGCCGGCATGGTTGGCTATTTTACGGCAAGTATTAAAAATGTGGCAGATACCCGCGTAGGCGATACGGTGACGGAGGCGGCAAGGCCTACGGAGGAAGCCCTTCCCGGCTATAAAAAGGTTAATCCTATGGTTTACTGCGGCGTTTTCCCGGCGGATGGCGCAAAATATCCCGACCTGCGTGATGCGTTGGAAAAACTCCAGCTGAATGACGCCGCGCTGTTCTTTGAGCCGGAAACCTCTGTTGCGCTTGGCTTTGGTTTCCGCTGCGGCTTTTTGGGCTTGCTGCATCTGGAAATTGTGCAGGAACGTTTGGAACGGGAATATAATCTGGACTTGGTAACGACCGCCCCCAGCGTTATTTATAAGGTATATTTGACGGACGGCACGGATTTTGAACTTTCCAATCCCAGCAATATGCCCGATCCGGCGCGTATTTTGAAGATGGAGGAGCCGATTGTGAAGGCGGAAATCATGCTGCCGAAGGATTACATCGGCCCGATTATGGAACTCTGCCAGCAAAGGCGCGGCGATTATATCAGTATGGAATATCTGGATTCTACACGTGCGATGCTGACATATGAAATGCCGCTGAACGAAATCATATATGATTTCTTTGACGTGCTGAAATCCCGCAGCCGCGGCTACGCGTCCTTTGATTACAGCCTGATTGGGTACCGCGAAAGCGAATTGCTGAAGCTGGATATCCTTGTTAACCGTGAGCCTGTGGACGCGCTTTCGTTTATAGTGCATAAAAGCTCTGCAATAGACCGCGGACGCAGAATGTGCGAAAAGCTGAAAAAGGAGATTCCCAGACATTTGTTTGAAATTCCCATACAGGCGGCTATCGGCAGTAAAATTATTGCACGCGAAACCATCAGCGCACTGCGTAAGGACGTTCTGGCGAAATGCTACGGCGGGGATATCAGCCGAAAGAAAAAGCTGCTGGAAAAACAGAAGGAAGGCAAAAAACGGATGCGGCAGATTGGCAGCGTAGAAGTGCCCCAGCAGGCATTTATGAGCGTATTGAAGCTGGAAGAAGAATGATTGCAAACTTTTGCGAATAGATTTTGAGCAGGCAGAAAGGCAGGGGGAACCCTGCCTTTTCAGCGTGTCAAAAAAGGCTTTGTATAGTGGGCATAGCCCGAGCCTATTTTGACACACTGATTAAAAAATGCTGTTCTCTGGAATTTTTCGCTGAGAGGGCTTGCTATTTTTCAGGAAGGATGGTAATATAAGATATGACTACGGAGTAGTTTTGCTTGCGGAAGGAGAGGTTTTATGGAAAAAAAGAGGGTATCCAGTACAGAATCGGCAATCCTGAAATTATTATGGAAGGCAGACGATGCCTTGTCTGTTGCACAGGTTACACAGCTGATGGAAACGGAAAACAATATCAAATGGTCTTACAATACAACAGGGACGATATTGAGGCGTATGGATAAAAAGGGCTTTGTTACCGCCACGAAAAGAGGTCCGGCGTTTTTCTATACGGCTGTGCTGAAAGAAGGCGAAACGCTGAATGGCGCGGCGGCGTTTGTGGAACGCTATTTCCAGGGTTCCCTGCATAATTTCCTTGCCGCTTTTTCGGAGGAACGGGATTTTACAGACGAAGAATTTGAGGATATAAAGGATTGGGTGAAGCGGCTGGATGGAAACCGTTAACGGAATATTCATGCTGGTATGCATGCTTACCCTTTCCGGCAGCATGATTAGCAGTTTTTTCCTTGTGTCACAGACGCTGATATACGATTTTACATCTGCCAATTTTACGGCAAAGCTGAATAAATTTGTCATGTTTTCATTGATTATCCCATATTTTTTGCCGTGGTCAATATGGGACCAGTCTGCGAAAATTCTGCTTGAGTACGACTTGATAGTTACTTTAGAGGAAGGGACGCTGAAAGATGCAGTGTATACGCTGCGGGAAGCGGTCCATTTTGCGGACGTCATTCAAATTCTGTGGCTTTGCGGCATGGTGGTATACCTGATTTTCCATGTGGCTGTTTTTGCTGCATTTCTCCGCAGGGTCAGGGAAAATTCACGTGAAATTGAAAAAGGGGCATGGCGGGCAGAATTTGATGCACTCTGTGGGGAAAAGAAGATGAAGACAGGAAAAATAAGGCTGCTTTCAACCACGGCGGCAACGAAAATCTGTACGGTCGGCGTGGCGCGGCATATCGTATTGGTGCCGGAATATCTGCTGGAGCGGCTGGATGCGCACGAAATCAATATTGTTTTGCGGCACGAGTTGACACATATCGAAAAGCATGATGTTGCCGCAAAAGTTGCAGCCCTTGTGCTGTGCTGCATTTTCTGGTTCAACCCGCTGGCGCACATGACGAAAAAGACGCTTTTCGGGTGGCTGGAATTGAGGTGCGATGAAACGGTGCTGAAAGCTGCGGACGCATCTTCCCGCCGCGCTTACAGCGATACACTGCTGAAAATGATGAAGGAACAGCAGGGGCAGAAAAAACGGAAGGGACAGGTCGCGGCGGCATGCTTCAGCAGGGAACAGAGCGCTGATTTTGTCAAAAAGAGATTTGAAGGGGTTTTCCAAAATAAGTGCGGAACGGCAAAATTGGCAAAGACAATCATACTGACAGGGGCAGTCTGTATGATTGCATACGCAAATTCCTTTGCGAAGGAGTTGGACCATGCGACATTTTATGTGTTTTCCAACCATCTGTGCCTTTCCCAGAAAGGTGAATCTTATATAGAGAAATGTTCTGAAAACGATAACGGGTTTGAGTATGTGCCTGTTAACAGAGTGACACTGTTGGAAGGGATACTGCCGGGAATGAGCGGCACAGCGGAATACAGTATTGTTTATCCGGATGGGACGAGGGAAATTTTTTCCGGACAGGCTGCGGATGGGCCGCCGCATGAGCATATTTTTCAGAATGCAAACTTGAAATGCCACCTGAAAAGCGATGACGGTTCCTGCAAACTTTCGACCTATGCGGCAAGGGTATGTGAAACCTGCGGCAAAATGCTCACGAGCAGTAAATGGATGCAGCGAAACACTGCATATGAATGTAATCATGTGTGAGATCTTTTGAAAAGGGAGATTGGGGGAGGCGGTTGGATTGGGACGAGGATTCAAAGGTAAGATATTCCGCTTTACCGGCATCGGGGTATTGCTGGTACTGTTCGTTTTTGCGCAGGTACGGGGCAGGGAAACAGTTGGGAACAGCGGGAATGACATTGAGGTGCAGGAAAATACTGCGGAAAACGAGAATATGCATGAATATTTTCTGCCGGAAGGTTATACGGAAATACCGCAGATGGATGAGGAAGAAAACGGCGTACATATAACGGGTGCGGTGCTTGTGCATGATGGGATGCCATATGCACTGACGAAAGAAGAATACCTGTTCCTGCATAGCGGTATGGAGGATTTACAAGATGCATTGATTGAAGAACTGCTTGCCAAAAGAAAGGGGAATGGTGGCAAATAGACTGTCAAAAAAACTTGAATTATCGCGGAAGGGTTCGGGAAACGAAGCGTTTCACGAATGGAACCCGCAGGACGGGCTTTGCCCGTTCGAGGAAAAGGGCGAGTTTCAAGGCTTTTTCAAAAGCCGATGGAACGAGTCCCTTTATTCCGACAGACCCTCAAAAAAGGCTTGAAGGCGTAGCCTGAGCCTTTTTTGATACACAGGAAACGCCCATGAACAGCTGTTCATGGGCGTTTTTCACGCCTGTATGACGCGTCAATCCCATTCGATTTCATCGCCTTCCTCGCGCACAAGGCGGCAGAGTTCCTCCTCATTTTCAATCAGGGAAACAATGATTTCAGCAAACCGTTCTGCTTTTTCTTCATTTTCGTCTGTCATATCATAATAAGCGACATAGGAGCCGGCTTCGGGGTCGCTTTCCAGCCCGTCCAAAAGCTCAGGGTCGTTTTTCGCAAGGTAATACTGAAACAGTGCGTCCCAGTTGTAGCCGTTCATATACGCGTTTTCGTTGATGGCATAGAGCTTTTCGCCGACCGCAAAGGGTTCGTTATTTTCATTCAGGAACCACAAATCAATCCTGTCGTCTGTTTTATTGATTTTTACATAATCAGCCATATTGGTATCCCTCCGTTTATTTGCTTTGTCTGCCTGATTATTTTTATCCTATCACAACATGCGGCTATCTGCAACAGGAAAGCTGGCAGAGTTTGGCGGGACACGCGCAGGATCGAAACGGCATATTGCAGGAAGAATTTGACGGGAAAAAGAAAGTCTGCTATGATGAAAGAAGATGATTATTTTTTATGGAAGGGTCTTCCGGCTTATGCCGGAGGGCGTTCCAGATGGGAAAGGATTTGTGTATAATGGGATCTGCGAATTATTTTATGATGCTTCTGGTAAGTATTCCGGCAATTTTCATCGCAACGACTGCCCACGAGTTTACCCGTGCGGCGGTATCCTCCGCTTTGGGGGACAATTACCCCAAAAGCCAGGGTCGGCTGACGCTGAACCCCTTCAAACATTTCGAACCGATTGGTTTCCTCCTCCTGCTTTACAGCGGCGGCTTTGGCTGGGGCAGGCCCGTGGACACAAGCGCGCTTTACTACAAAAACAGAAAACGCGATACGCTGCTGACGGCAATACTGCCCTCGGTGGTGAATCTGGCGCTTGGGGTGATATTCCTATGGCTGTATCTTTGGGTATATGCAGAAATGGGGCTTGGCGCATATTCTTTTGCCGCAATATTTCTGAACACTCTTTACCGGTATAATTTCGGGCTGGCAGTGTATAACCTTTTGCCCGTAGCCCCGATGGACTGTGTGAAGGTGCTTTCTGTTCTGATGCCCGCGAATACGTATTTCCGCTATATGCAGAATGAAAAGCTGATACAGGTTGCTTTTTTGATGCTGATGTTCTTTGGATTGATTACAGGCATCATGAACACGATTATTCACAGTGTAATCGGGCTTTTCAGCGGTCTGTTTTTTATTTTTTAAGAAAGGGCTGGGCGCAGGATGGCGGAAACGATGCAGGTCAGGCTGGATGCATTTGAGGGACCGATGGACCTTCTGTACCACCTGATTGAAAAAAACGAGATTGACATTTATGATATTCCCATTGCGTCACTGACGGAACAGTATCTGGAATTTCTGGAAACTGTGGAGGACAGGGACATGGACGGCATGAGCGAATTTCTCGTTATGGCGGCAACACTTCTGGAAATCAAAAGCAAGCTGCTTCTGCCACGCCCCCGGAATGGGAATGATGAGGCGGAGGCTGACCCGAGGGAGGTTTTGGTGCAGCGTCTGCTGGAATATAAAAAAATAAAGGACGCGGCAGATACGCTCAAGGAAAAAGAGGAGGAAGCGGCGCAGATTTATTATAAGGAAGCGGACGCTACTGTTGCGAAGCTGAAGGAGCAGGAGCCTCAGGAATTGGAGGATATTCTGCTTGGGATTTCCCTGGACGATTTATATCAGGCATTCCGGCAGGTGATGGCGCGGAAAGACGCAAAGGCAGACCGGACGAGGGCTGGTTTCCGTGCCGTGCAGAAGGATTTATTTACGGTTGGTGAAAAAATGGAATATATCCGCGACCTGCTTCTGCTCCGTCCAAGGGCCCGGACGCCGTTTCATACGATTTTCCGTCAGACGGCGGGGAAAATGGAGAAAGTGGTGACCTTCCTTGCTTTGCTGGAGCTGATTAAGCGTAAGGAGGTGCGGATTTCTCAGGAAACGAATTTTGCGGAAATCTTTATCTCAAAATATGAGGAAGGGACAGGGAATGAGATTATCTGAATTGGAATCTGTGGTAGAGGCACTGCTGTTTATTGCGGGGGACGCCGTCCCGCTTGCGTCCATCGCGCAGACAATAGAACTGGATAAGGCGACGGCGAAAGCGGTGGTGCAGTCTGTGGCGGATAAATATGAACGGGAAAAACGCGGCCTTCGTATTGTGGAGATAGACGGGGCGTTCCAGATGTGTACGGCGGCGGAATGCTTTGAATATATCCGTAATATGTATAAAAGCCCGCAAAGGCAGGGGCTGACACAGGCCTTGCTGGAAACATTGGCAATCGTGGCATATAAACAGCCGATTACAAAGACGCAGATTGAGGAAATCCGCGGTGTAGGGGCGGAACATGCCATCAGCAGGCTTCTGGAAAAACGGCTGATTTGCGAGGTGGGGCGGATGGACACGCCGGGCAGGCCTCTCCTGTTTGGAACGAGCAGCGAATTTCTGCGGTATTTTGGATTCAAGAGTATCGGTGAACTGCCGCCGCTGGAGGAGGAACCAGAGAAAGGCGGGCCGTTTCCGACATAAATGATACCTTCGCTTGACAAAGCGTGTATCCCCTTGTCAAGCAAAGGTAGGATTTCGGAAGGGATGGTGACGGTATGGCGGAAGAAAAAGACATTCGGGAACTGGTGGACGAGGATATTGTCTATTGCAGAAGGGTCTGGGAGGAATCCTCTTATGACAGCGATAAGATGGAGGGGCTGTTCCATATGCTCCTCAGCCGCTATATGGATAAAATCAGCGGTTTTTCCAAGGGCCTGCGCGTCATCCAGCCCTATGATGATACGGCGGAGCGGGCGGAAACCTCCCGGCAGAATGTGCGTATTTTGCTGGAACGGCTGCATGGGTTCCGTGAAAACGGTTACAGCAATGACGGGCTGATGGAATACTATATCCGCAGAGAACGGCAGGAGCTGAACATGGATGCGGATTTTACAACGGTGCGGCTGGAAATCGGCATGATGGACTGCCTGCACAAGCTGGAACGAGATGAAATCATTGCGCATATTGACGCAATGGAGGAAGTCTGCGCTCAGGTAGTGCCCAAACGCGAAAAATGGGAATCGCTTCGGGAGCACCTGGTTTGGCTTTCCGGCAAAAATGTAACAGTGGCTATGAAAATACTGCCGCTGTTTTTCAGGATAAATTGAGGGCTTTTCTGTATGCCCGCAAAAGGATGGTGAACACTTTGGTTAAGCTTATCGTGTCAGATATGGACGGGACGCTGGTGGATGATGATAAAAATATCGACCCTGAGATTTTTGGACTGCTGCCGAAGCTGAAAGCGGCAGGAATCCGTTTTGTGGTTGCCAGCGGCAGACAGTATCCAAGCCTGCGGGACGATTTCCACGAACATATCGGAGATGTTGTTGTGATTGCGGAAAACGGCGCGTTCGTGATGGATAACGGGAAGGAACTCTATTCGCGCTGCATGACGCGGGAGGAAGTCCATAGCTGTCTGGATTCGATTGCGAAGGTGGAGGGCGCGCTGCCCCTGCTCTGCGCCAAAACATGCAGCTATACAGACAACAGCGAATTGTACGAACACCTGAAATCACCTCTGTTCAATTATACCATGCGGCTGGTAGAGGATTTATATGCGGTGGAGGATGAAGTCATAAAAGTTTCGGTAATTGAACATGCGGGAAACGGTGTTGCGCACTGCTATGGGCTTCTGCGTCCCCTGCTTGACCCCGCTCTGAATCTGGTGGTTTCCGGCGCGACTTGCATGGATACGGGCATACGCGGCATAAATAAGGGCACAGCCGTAAAAGCCTTGCAGGAAATGTGGGGCATTTTGCCGGAGGAAACAATGGTTTTTGGCGACCAGCAGAACGATATGGAAATGTTTGAACAGGCGCATTACAGCTTTGCCATGGAAAACGCCGCGGCAGAGGTCAAAGCGCGGGCGCAGTATATCGCCGGCAGCAACAACAGCGGCGGCGTGGTGAAAGCAATACGGGAATATACAGGAATCTGAGAAACGGAGAGGATTTATGAAAAAGGCGGCAAGCTTTGCCTTGGGCTGCAAGGTGAACCAGTATGAAAGCGAGGCGATTGCCGAACTTTTTGCGGAAAAAGGGTATGAAATTGTGGGCGTAAACGAGCCTGCGGATGTTTATGTCATCAATACCTGTACGGTGACGAATTTTGGCGATAAAAAATCCCGCCAGCTGATTCGCAAGGTAAAGCGGCAGAATGAAAACGCCATTGTTGCGGTTGTGGGCTGTTACGCGCAGACTGCGCCAGAGGAACTGATGAATGTGGACGGCGTAAACCTTGTCATCGGAACGAAGGACAGGGCGCGTATTGTGGAGCTGGTAGAACAGTATGACGCAGAAGCGGGCGCGCAGAGCTATGTGACGGATATCATGAAGGAACGGCTTTTTGAGCCGCTTTCGATACAGAAGCTGGCGGACCGCACGCGGGCATATCTGAAAATTCAGGACGGATGCAGCCAGTATTGTTCCTACTGTATCATTCCTTATGCCAGAGGGCCAATCCGCAGCCGTGAGCCGGAAGATGTTCTGGCGGAGGTGCGGCGGCTTGCGGCGAATGGTTTTCGGGAAATCGTGCTGACAGGAATCCACGTAGCAAGCTACGGCAAAGACAGGCGGGATACCAGCCTGCTGGATATTCTGCGGCGTGTGCATGAGGTGGACGGGATTGAGCGGATACGTTTCAGTTCCATAGAGCCGAATGTGGTGACAGAAGAGTTTGCGCAGACGATGGCGGCACTGTCGAAGGTCTGCGGCCATTTCCACCTTTCCCTGCAAAGCGGGTGTGATAAGACACTCCGTGAAATGAACCGGAAATATGATACGGAAAAATACCGTCAGGCGGCGGCGATGCTCCGGCGTTACATGCCGGATGCAGCGCTGACGACAGATATGATTGTGGGTTTTCCGGGGGAAACAGAGGCGGATTTTGCGGAAAGCTATGCCTTTGCGGAGGAAATGGCATTTGCGAAGATTCATGTTTTCCCATATTCCCCGAAACGTGGGACGCCTGCCGCCGAAAGAAGCGACCAGCTGCCGAACGCCGTAAAAACGGAGCGCAGCCATAAGCTAATGCTTCTGAGTGACAAAATGAGTGCGGATTTTCTGGCAAAGCATATCGGGTGCGATATGGACGTATTATATGAACGGGAAACGGCGGAGGGTGTTTTTGAAGGGCATACGATGAACTATATTAAGGTATCGGCGAAAAGCGGGCAGGATTTGCGTAACCAGATACTGCGTACGCATATGGTACAGACGGAAGGCGAAGGGCTGACGGGGGAGATTCCGGCGGAGTTGTGACGGGAGGAATGGACGTGTATGACGCAAAAAAGCTGAACCGGAAGAAAGCGGCTGTCAGGAAAGAGCTGGACAGCCTGCGGAAGCAGGAAGCAAGGCTGATGAAGGCGGCAAGCCATAGCAGGGATGCCGGTTTCTCAAACCGCCTGGAAGAAAAAATTCCGGCTAAGGTGCAGGAAACCCTCGAAAAAGCGTTTTGCAGGGCATTCGGCATTGTGTTTGAAAAGGGGACGCGTTTCATAGAAAAAGGAATCCGCAGGGAAAGCATGCAGGAGGACCACGCAATACAGAACTATGCGGCGGAACTGCGCGGCACACGCCGGGAACTGCGAAAGATGCAGAAAAGTGCGGAGCTGGCAGGGCTGCGGGATATGGCTGTTACGACAGTGGAGGGCGTTGGTCTGGGTGTGCTGGGCATTGGCCTGCCGGATATTGTATTGTTTATCAGCGTTCTGCTGAAAGGCGTCTATGAAACGGCTCTGCGGTATGGCTTTGATTATGATTCTTCGAGGGAGCAGATGTTTATACTGAAGCTGTTAGAGGGTTCTGTAACAAAAGGTGGGGACTGGGAACGCCTAAACGCGGAAATAGATGGATTTTTGGAGCGGGACGAAGGAATGGTATCCTCCGGAGAAGCGTTAAAGGCGCAGATAGAGCAAACAGCCAGTGCTTTTGCGGCGGACATGCTCCTTCTAAAATTTATACAGAGCCTGCCGGTTGTTGGAATGATAGGCGGCATAGGGAACCCTGTGTATTACCATAAAGTTATGAAATATGCCGGACTGAAATACCGGAAACGATACCTCTGCGGTCTGGAACGCCGCTGTCAGGAGGAAGAACGGAAACAGATCTGATGTTTGTTTATCTATAAGTTTCATGCAGGATTTTTGGATTTTTCCGCACGATTGTCCCCTTCAGCCATATTATGGGAAAGAGGGGGTGAGGCGATGCTGAAAGAACGTGTTCGGGCACACAGCGATGCTGGGGAGGACTGTGCCCGCATCATATTGCAGTCTGCGGCGGAAGAATATAGCCTGGATATGCCGGAAACGCTGCTTTCCGCCTGTACAGGGCTGAATGGCGGCTTTGGCATCAACGGGCTCTGCGGCGGGCTGATTGCGGCAGTCATGGTGCTGGGTCTGCTGTTTGATGAGGAAACAGTAAAGGTAAAGCGGATACAGTTTCTTTCCGCGGCACAGGAGCGGTTCGGCGCGCTGGACTGCGGCAGGCTTTCCGCCTTAGGGAATGGTGTGGACTGCTGTGAACTGCTGGAGGAAATTGCGGAGCTTCTGCAAAGCACAGCAGAAACGCCGGAGTAAAAAAAGCCCTCTTAAGTCAGACCGTCTTAAGAGGGCTTTTTTTAATTTTCGTTTTTTTCTGTTTCGGGAGATTCCAGCGGAGTCGGCACAGCGGGAGGATTTGACGGGCGCGCCGAGCGCAGACGTTCATTTTCCTGCCGGAGCGAGCGAATTTCCTGCTCCATTTTATCCATTTGCGCTTTCCAGCGGGCGTTCACGGTGGTGATTTCATCGCTGCGCTGTGCAAGGAGCGTGGAAAGCTCCTCCATCTGCTGTTTATGGCTTTCCTGCAATGCTGTATATGCCTTGGAAAAATCCGGTTGCCGGGGCGTTTCCTCCCTGTGATTTTGCTGGGGCAGGGGAGAGGCGGAAAATACGGCAGGCAGATAACCATGGTGCATGTCGCCATAGGCTTCGGCGGCGTTCAGCGGTACATCGTCCGCACCGAGCAGTTCGCCCTTCATGCAGTAGCCGGGAAAATGCTCTGTATACCGCTCTACGGGCCCAAACGTACCGCCGCTGTTTTGTGAGATACAACGCATGGGCTGGCCGTTTACTGTCCACATGGCAACAACATTTCCCTGTTCCAGATAAATCAGGCAGTTGTCACAGTTCATATCCTCCCAAAGTACGCGCGGCGTGCTGATAGCCGTAGTGTGCTTATACTGATAGACCACTTGTGAGCGGAACAGGCTCCGCACGATGTAAAGCATATGGATTTTTTCCGCGTCATTGACGATGGAAACGTCAAGCAGGGGAGAGGGCGTCTGTATCAGCGGCGTAACGCTGCCCATCGTGTAGGGCGTAAGGAGCATTTCCCGCGCGCTCAGGACGTTTTTCCCTGTGCGGTAATATAGTATGATATGTTCGCGGCTGAGCCTGCGGGCGAAAAACGGTGTGCGTCCCATTGGCAGAAACCGGTCAATCTGGTAGGGCTTTTCCCATTGCCCGTCCTGAAAAGAGGTATAGACAAGGGAATCTACGCCTGTGGATTCTGTCGGCAGGTGATAGACGACATGGAAAGCGTTTTCTGAGGGGAGGAGAAAAAATTTTGTCCGCCCCGTCTGGTGCGAACCGCTCATCATGGGGCGGTGTTCCCACTGGCTGAAATCCCGCGAGGAGGCAAGGAACAGCTGCCCTTCTCCGCTGGAATACAGCAGGTAGATGAGGTCGCCATACTGGCAGAGGGAGAACACCGGCGCGGTTTTTTCGGCTATTTTCTGCGGCGTGGTCCAGCCTTCCGCAGTATAGCCGCGGCTGAAGATACTGCCGTGTTCGGAATAAAACAGGTAGAAATACCCTTTTTTTGTTTTGAGATATTTTACATGCGGATTTTGCATAAGAACGCTCCCTTGGTTGTTTTTTTACAGTTTATGCGGAGGATTTGGGAAAAAGAATGTGTTTGTCAGAATCGGGATAGGGGAAAATGGTGTCATTTTTTTAGGAAAAACAGGGAACAAACCCGCCCGCCGGCCCGTCTGAATACTGGCAAGTCTTGTAATTGGAGCCGCTTTTGTTGCATCGTTGGAAAATTTGTAGTATAATCAGCACAATGGAGAAAAGTGTTTCATGAAGGCGGCGTGACAGGAATACAAGGAGATTGGATATGGACGAAACAGTAATTGTAATCATGCTGAAGGACGAAACGACGGGGTTTTTGGAAAAGGAACTGGACAGCTACACGCTGGCGGAAAACAGCGAACTGATTTTCAGCATCTATGCAGAAGGCAGGGATGAGAAAACGGTCACGCTCCGGCTGACCTGCGGCAGGACGCTGGAGGACTGGGAGTATGAAGCGGTGTACGATTATTATGATACGGAAACGGTGGGCGCGCTGGTGGAGGAAATCGCAGAGGAGGACGGGCATTATGAGCCTGTCTGGGCTGTGCGTTTGCCTTTTGAGCCGGAACGGGAGAAAATGGAAGAAAAGCTATGCGCCATTTTGGACGCACACAATGCGGAACTGCTTTCCGTATACGAAGCAATCAGAGATAAAGAGGATGATTACCGTGCAGAATAAAAAATGGAAATATCTCTGCCTTTTGGCAGGGATATGCGTTTTTATGATTAGCGGCTGCGGTTTTCGGGAGCCTGCACAGGAGGAAAAGCCTCCTGTGAGCGAAGAAACAAAACGTCCGAATCAGGAGATCATTGTCCCTCCGAACAGGGAGGAGCAGGACGAGGGTGATACTGCCCCGGATGAGCCCGAAGGGGAGGTTTCCAATGAAACAGAACAAAAGCCCTCGGAAGACAGGAAACCGGCGGCTCAGGGGAAGCCCTTCTGGCAGAGTGAAACCGCAAAGCGGGTGCAAAACCTGACTGAGACAGCAGCGGCGGCGCAGGCGGATTATAAAACGAACGGCGCAAAACGTGGCTGGATATCCAAAAATGGCAGGCTTTACGGCTTTTATGATGGGGCCTTTATCACGCCGGATATGCTTGTGGAGGAAGGTTATCTGGAAAGCGGCAGCGCGGACGCAAGTTATGAGCTTCTGCTGATTAACGGCAGCGATTTGGCGGAATATGACGGCGTGAATGTCCCGAAAGACAGCATGGATTTCGGTGTTTTCGCAGCTGTGAAGCAGTCGGGGAAATATATGCTGGCTTCGCCCTCCGGCAAGGTTGGGGCGATTTCGGAAGAAAGCTATAAAAACCTGCTTTCCCGTTATAACCAGAATCATGGGAAAATTGGGCGGCTCTCCTCCGCTTCTGCGGAGTATGAGCGGATATTGAATTTTATCAGTCTGTATGAAGGAAAGTTTGACAGCTATTATGTACGCGAAATTACCAAAGACAATAAATATGCTGTTGTGACGTTTTCCACAACGGCGGATACCGCGGCAGTCAAGCAGTATGTGCTGAAAAATGACAACAATTTCTGGGAGGTCGTTTATCCCAATGTGCAGATGGATTCCTACCCGATTACATATATAAACAGGCTTGTGCCAGATTTCAATGTGAACCTTCTGCCGGATTATAACCTTGCGTCATGGAAGGGCTATATCCTTTCGGAACAGGGCGGCGCGGTGGCGGCTTTGTTCAGCGGGCGGTATATTTCCAGCGTCAGCGAAATTTCGTATCAGTGCGCAACGGCAAACTGCGCGTATTTTGTGCTGACAGATGGCTCGCGCTATGCGGCTTATCGTTCGGGAGATTATTGGCAGGCTAAGCTGGTTTCCTCCGATAATGAAGCCAAAAACTACTTTAAGGAAAAAACAGGCTCGGATTATGGTTTTATAATACTGGATGATTAAGAACCTATCCGTAAATTATTTACGTACATCCTGCTTCATCTTTTCCGGCAGCCTTTGTCGCTTTTCCCTGCCGTACCACCCGGTACGCCTGCAAAAAAGCTCCCTGCCTGCCGAAAAATCTGACTTTGCAATCTGCACGTATCTTATTTACGGATAAGTTCTAAGGAGAACGAATGAAACAGATTCTTTGGAGCGGGGCGGATTTTTCCCTTTCGCAAACGCTGGAAAGCGGGCAGTGCTTTCGGTTTGAGAAAGACGCGGGAACAGGCGCGTATACTGCGTTTGCGGGGGACAGAGCCGGTGTTTTTATGCAGGAAGGGCCGGACGTTTTTCTTTGCAAAGGAAGGGTGGAGGATATTCCCTTCTGGCGGCAGTATTTTGACTTGGAGCGCGACTATGGAACGCTGAAAGAACGGCTTGCGGCAGGTGATGCGGTCATGGCGGAGGCGGTTTCCTTCGCGCCCGGGATCCATCTGCTGCGGCAGGAATTTTTTGAAACGCTCATTTCCTTTATTCTTTCACAGAATAACCACATTCCCCGTATTCGAGGACTGGCGGCAAGGCTCTGCGCGGAATATGGGAAAGAAATGGGAGGCTGGTCTGCATTTCCAACGCCGGAAGAACTGGCGCGGGCGGACGAAGCAAGTCTGCGGCGGCTGGGTTGTGGGTTTCGTGCAGTATATCTCGTGGACGCGGTAAAAAAAGTATGCGCCGGAGGATATGCCGCAGAAGAGCTGGAACGGCTGGGTACGGAGGAACTGCGTGCGCGGTTCATGGAAATCAAAGGCGTTGGCCGGAAAGTGGCGGACTGCGTTATGTTGTTTTCGCTGGGGCGTTATGAGGTTTTTCCGGCAGACGTCTGGATTCGCCGCGTGATGGAAGCGGCGTATTTCGGCGGAGAGCCGCTTTCGTTACGGGCTTTGCAGGAAACGGCGGCGGCGCGCTTTGGAAAGGACGCCGGTTTTGCCCAGCAGTATCTGTTCCATTACGGGCGGATGAAAAAAATTGGAAAGTGACGGATTGTTTTTGGAAACAAAACCGGAAATTTGCGTCAGCAGAGCTTTCGGTTTTATTTTTATGCAGGATCAGAAGTAAGACGGCTGTTTTCAGATTGACAGGAATGGGAAACCTGTGTATAGTGGTAGGCAATGGAAAAATCAAGCGGACAGAACAGACAGAAATGAGGAAAAAGAGGAATGTATAAACTTTTGAAAACTTGCGGAAGGGCAAAACGCGGAGAATTTCACACGCCCCACGGCGTGATACAGACGCCGGTATTTATGAATGTTGGCACATGTGCAGCCATAAAAGGAGCGTTATCATCGGAGGATTTGGAGGGGCTGAAATGTCAGGTGGAGCTTTCCAATACCTACCACCTGCATTTGCGCCCCGGCGACGGCATCATAAAAAAGCTGGGCGGCCTGCATAAATTTATGGTGTGGGACAGACCAATTCTGACGGATTCCGGCGGTTTCCAGGTCTTTTCTCTGGGAACACTGCGCAAAATTACAGAGGAAGGCGTTTATTTCAATTCGCACATAGACGGCAGAAAAATATTTATGGGTCCCGAGGAAAGCATGCAGATACAGTCAAACCTTGCCTCTACGATTGCGATGGCGTTTGACGAATGTATCGGCATACCGGCGGAACGCCCATATGTGGAGGCTTCTGTGGCGCGGACGACACGCTGGCTGGAACGCTGCAAAAAGGAAATGACGCGGCTGAATGATTTGGAGGACACGATTAACCATAAACAAATGCTTTTTGGAATCAATCAGGGCGCGACATACGAAGATATTCGTATTGAGCACGCGAAACGCATTTCCGAACTGGAACTGGACGGCTATGCCATCGGCGGCCTTGCTGTGGGTGAGAGCCATGCGGAGATGTATCATATCATTGAGGAAGTCATGCCGTATCTGCCGCAGGAAAAGCCGACTTACCTGATGGGCGTTGGCACGCCGGAAAATATATTAGAGGCTGTGGAGCGCGGCGTAGATTTCTTTGACTGCGTACTGCCTGCCCGAAATGGACGACACGCTCACGTTTATACGAACCGCGGCAAGCTGAACCTGCTGAATGCGAAGTATGAGCTGGACGATACGCCGATTGACGAAACCTGCGGCTGCCCTGTCTGCCGGAGGTACAGCAAAGCGTATATCCGCCATCTATTCAAAGCGAGGGAAATGCTGGCGATGCGTCTTGCCGTTATGCATAACCTCTATTTCTTCAATACCATGATGGAGGAGATTCGGCAGGCTTTGGACGAAGAACGGTTCCCTGCGTATAAAAAAGCCAAGCTGGAAGGCTTCAAACAGGCAGAGCAGGAAAAAGCGAGGCATACGCATTGATAAAAAGACAGGAGAAAAGGGGCGTTTGAACCATGAGGAAATGCGTACCATGCGCATCTGACCGTATGATTACAGCCTTGGCTGTTATTGTCTGTGCAGCTGCCGCAATTTTAGCTTTTCGACAGCTGCTTTGCGGAGAACAGCCTCCAGCCGTATTTTTGTCTGTGGGAATTTTATTCAGCGGCGTTGCTGTCCGTACGCTTTGGCAGATGAGTCATGTGGGCAGCCGGGAATTTTTCTATGACGATGAAAAAATTATTTTTGCGTTGTCCCGCAGGGACCGCAGGGAATTTCTATGGGATGAGCTGCGAAACGCACAGGAAAATGCGAAAATCAGGATATTCTGCCAGTCTTTCCCCGAAGCATGGTATTTTTACTTTCCGGATAAAAAGAAAATCAGACAGCTTGCCGCCATACCCCGGATGGAGGGGTATGACGGGCTGGCGTCTATGCTCAGAAAAAAAGAAATCCCTGCCGGAAAGACAACGGGGAGGAGCGCTGCCTCAGAAAAGGAATGGCTGGGGCAGATTTATCATGAAATTTATGGCGAGCATCTTGATAAGGACGACAGAGGGAAACGGTAAGAAATATGGATACATAACATTGTGTTCTGTATACGGGCATTTTTACCATAATAAAAGGCCTGCTATGAGTTTTCGTTTTATCATAGAAAGCCTTTCAAAAGGCGATTTGCAGAAAATGTTTTTCACACCCACTTAAGGCTAGAGGGGGCAAATTTTTACAGGCTGTTGTTTTTTGAATTCTAGTGCTTTACTTAAATCATTCTCCGGGCAGAATCAGTTCCGAAACGAATACTTCCGCTGTAAAGCCGCCCATTTCATCTGCAAGGCTGATGAGCGTCAGCCGTTCTTCGTCCAGAAAATACAGCACGTGGGTCATTTTGCGCGCCGCGGCTGATTCTGCCAGACCTTCCGGTTCCGCAAGCCCATACAGGAAAATTTCCATGCCTGCCCTGCGGTATTGTTCGGCAATGCGTACTGCGGTATCATGCCCCGCCTTTGCCCATGCAAAAAGAGCCTTAACCTGTTTCTGTTCCATCATTATCCTCCTGTGAGCGGACTGCCGGTTCCGGCTTTAGGGCAGTGCTTTGATATCCGGAGCTTGTCCGGAGCGGTCAGCCCTCTTTTTTCTCGTTCAGCATTTTTTCCAGTTCGTCAATAAATGTGTTTATATCCTTGAATTGACGATACACAGACGCAAAGCGCACGTATGCCACTTCGTCCAGTTCCTTCAGCCGTTCCATTACCATATTCCCGATGTCCTTGCTGTGGACTTCCCTTTCGCCGCTTCCGGTCAGTGTGTTTTCGATGTCGTCTACCAGCGTTTCTATCTGCTTCGCTGTTACGGGGCGTTTGTTGCAGGATTTCAGTATGCCGCCGAGCAGCTTGTTTTTATCGAAAATCTCCCTTGTGCCGTCGCGCTTGATAACAGTAACGGGTATCATGTCGATTCGCTCATATGTTGTGAAACGTTTTCCGCAGCTTTCGCACAGACGGCGGCGGCGAATCACAGAATTATCATCCTGCCCCCGCGAATCAATTACCTTCGTATCAGCATAATTACAAAACGGACATTTCAAAGTGGTCCCTCCTCACTGTCTTTATAGGGAGGACAGAACATGTCCGCCCTCCGTTTTTCCTCTCTGCTTTTAGTATATCTAAAAAACTGCCTCCGGTCAACATGAAACCTCGTCCAAACGAAGAATATCGTCCGTGTCTGCCTCTACGAGTATGATATCGTCCCCAATCCGCCGGATACACCGCCATGGCACAAAATATGCCCGTTCCTTTCCAAAAAAATTCCATTTTCCACATTCCTCCGGAATGATTAACGTGCAGATTTTTCCCGTTGCAGGCTCAAACTCAAAATCGCAGACAAAGCCGAGTCGTTTGCCGTCACAGATATTGATGACCTCTTTTTCCCGCAGGTAGGAAAAGCGTTCCCATTTCATACCGTCCCCATCTCCTTCCATTGCTATTCTATGCGCTTCGGGGCTCTGGCTTTGCCCGTTCTGCTTTTTTTTTCTTTTTTCTCTTGACGTACCCTGCAATATGGCATACAATATATATGCTTTTACAAATTTTACAAAGACAATATATTGTGTTTTTTGCCGAAAAAACAAGAAAATGGGGCACAGTCCCCGGGTTTATCGTTCTAAAATACAAAGGGGAGAGGTTTACATGATTACAAGCATAAAAAAGCGCGATGGCCGTACCGTCCATTTCGATATCAATAAAATTGCCAGTGCGGTACAGAAGGCGTTTCAGGCGACTATCGGAGAAAAGGACGCGGATACTTGCCTGCGGCTTGCGCAGGAGGTTTCTGACAGCCTGGAACTGGAAGGTGTAGCTTCTCCTACAGTGGAACAGATCCAGGACGGCGTTGAAAAAGTTCTGATTGAACACGGCTATGTCCGCACAGCAAAGGCATATATCCTCTATCGTGCGGAACGCACACGCGTGCGCAATATGAACGACCGCCTGATGAAAACGTTTGAGGACATCACATATAAAGACGCAACGGACAGCGATATTAAGCGTGAAAATGCGAACATCGACGGAAACACCGCCATGGGCTCCATGCTGAAATACGGTTCTGAGGGCGCGAAGCACTTTTATGAGAGCTATGTGCTGAATCCGGCCCATTCTGAGGCGCACCGAAATGGGGACATTCATATCCATGACCTTGATTTTTATACCCTGACAACAACCTGCTGCCAGATTGACCTGCTTTCCCTGTTTAAGGGCGGCTTTTCCACAGGGCATGGTGTGCTGCGGGAGCCGAACGATATTTCCAGCTATGCTTCGCTCTGCTGCATCGCGATTCAGTCCAATCAGAACGACCAGCATGGCGGGCAGTCGATTGCCAATTTTGATTATGGCCTTGCGCCCGGCGTGGCAAAGACATACCAGAAACGCTATCGCTCCATATTTACAAACCTGATTGAAGTAATGGATTCCGCGGAAAGCGCGCAGGCGGCAAGGGACGTTTTCAGCGCGTTGGGAGAACAGGGCTTTATCCCCACGCTGGACCCGAATCCGGCATATGATGAGAAGGAGCGGGCAATGCTTCTGGAGGCTGGCGTAAATGCGGAGGTTGTGGAGAAAGCACAGGCATTTTCCGCGCGCAAGGCGACAGAGGAAACCGACCGCGCGACATATCAGGCGATGGAGGCCCTGCTGCATAACCTGAACACCATGCACAGCCGTGCCGGTGCGCAGACGCCGTTTTCTTCCATCAATTATGGTATGGACACTTCCACAGAAGGGCGCATGATTATGAAAAACATGCTCCTTGTGACGGAGAAGGGGTTGGGGAACGGCGAAACCGCCATTTTCCCGATACAGATTTTCCGCGTCAAGGAAGGCATTAACTTTAATCCGGGCGAGCCGAATTATGATTTGTTCAAGTTGGCATGCCGTGTCAGCGCGAAACGGCTGTTCCCGAATTTCTCTTTCCAGGATGCGCCGTATAATCTGAAATATTATAAGGAAGGGCACCCGGAAACGGAAATTGCATATATGGGCTGCCGTACACGCGTCATTGGCAATGTACACGACCCTGAGCGGGAAATTACGACAGGGCGCGGCAACCTTAGCTTTACCAGCATAAATCTGCCGCGTATTGCAATACTGGCAAATAAAAATATTGACTGGTTCTTTCAGGAGCTTGACCATAAAATCGACCTTGTTGTGGAACAGCTTCTGGAACGGTTTGAAATACAGGCGAAGAAAAAAGTCAACAATTATCCTTTCCTGATGGGTGAGGGCGTATGGATTGACAGCGATAAGCTGGATTACAATGAGGAAGTGCGCGAAGTGCTCAGGCATGGCACGCTTTCTGTCGGCTTTATCGGTCTTGCGGAAACGCTGAAAGCCCTGCTGGGTGTACATCATGGTGAAAGTGAAGTAGCGCAGAATCTGGGTATTGATATTGTGAGCCATATGCGCAGCCGTATGGATGCACTTTCCCAGCAGACACACCTGAATTTTACTTTGCTTGCAACACCGGCGGAAGGGCTTTCCGGCCGCTTTATCCGCATGGACAGGGAACGCTTTGGTGAGATTGAGGGCGTTACGGATAAGGAATATTACACAAACAGTTTCCATATTCCGGTGTATTATCCAATCAGCGCATATAAGAAGATACAGCTGGAGGCCCCTTACCATGCGCTGACGAACGCGGGGCATATTACCTATATTGAACTGGACGGTGACCCCAGCACCAATCTGGACGCGTTTGAAAAGGTCATACGATATATGAAATCACAGGGCGTGGGTTATGGCTCTATCAACCACCCTGTTGACCGCGACCCTGTCTGCGGCTATAACGGCATCATCGGCGATACCTGCCCGAAATGCGGCAGAAAAGAGGGCGACGGCGGCATTGGATTCCAGCGCATCCGCCGCATCACGGGTTACCTTGTCGGCACACTGGAGCGGTTCAATAACGCAAAGCGGGCGGAAGTGCGCGACCGTGTGAAACATTCCATTGTTGCAGAAGTGAAGCTGACGCCGAAGGAGAACGCATGAGGATTAGTTTGAGCGGCATTGCGGGGGATTCCATTGTGGATGGTCCCGGCATTCGCCTTACCGTTTTTACACAGGGCTGTCCGCATCACTGCCCCGGTTGCCATAATCCGCATACGCACGACCCCGAAGGCGGCTTCTGGGGGAATACGGAGGATATTGTTGCGGCTATGGCGGAAAACCCTTTGCTGGACGGTATCACGCTTTCGGGCGGAGAACCCTTTTTGCAGCCTGTTGCCTGTCTTGCGCTGGCAAAAGAGGCGCACAGACTGGGGCTGAACGTATGGACGTATACAGGCTATACATGGGAGGAGTTATTCGCGGAAAACAATGCGGAACGGCTGGCTCTGCTGTGGGAAACAGATGTGTTGATTGACGGACCGTTTCTGCTGACGGAACGCTCACTGGATTTGCATTTTAAGGGCAGCCGGAATCAGCGGACGATAGATGTCCAGAAGTCCATGGAAAAAAGGGAAGTCGTGCTGTGGGAGGATGCCAGTGTGCAATAGCCCCTACACAGGCTGCTAAGTCTGTACATAAGGAAAAATTTGAAACGCATTTTGCGGCGAAATAAAAACGGTCTGGGATATCCCCAGACCCAGACTGTCAAAGAACCCCTATCATGCAGTAGCAAAATAGGGGTTCTTTTCGAAATAGGATACGAATAAAGCGAAAACGGATAGTATTCCACTTCTATATTGCCAGCTTTTTCAGATTTATAGCAGCATACTTGAGCTTTACCCACATACCCACTCTTTCCAGTCCGCGGTATGGTGCAAAGCGTATACCATATTTTTTGCGTCTGCGAAGACGTGTCCTATCGTCTTCTGAGCCAACAGAGAGGGGGATTTTTTAACAGTAAAAAATCCTGTATGGTAGATATACTTTCTACCATGTTCAGTGGCATTTAGCGTATTTCCTGTCCTTTTGTGCTAAGTTCAGACAATTGCCATACCCAATGATACCTATTCTGTCAGATTTCGTAGAAACCACAAATCATATTCATACAGGCAGACAAATTTATTTGTTATCACTTTGCAGATGCTGTCAAAAGTATAAATGAAAAAATAAAATGGCTGTTTTCCGGAATTTTTGAAAAGGAAAAAGCGGACGCCTCAAATTCATGAAACGCCCGCTCCTTCGCGAAAATGGCTGTTATTTCAAAATAAAAGAGACACAGTCTGTGCACTGATCCATAGTAGGGTTGCACTCATGCGTGCCAACCTGGATGGAGTCCAGTGTGCAGTAGTTTTTTGTCTGATGATGGTGTCTGCAGTTGTTTACAGTACATTTGATACATTCATTACATTTTTCCATGTCGAATCCCTCCTTGATTTGATTACAAAGGTAGTATGTACGTTTTTCCCGCGTTTCATAACAGGAATTTTTCAGAAAATAAAAACAGTTTTTTCTTTCGGAAAAAAGGAAAAAGCTCTTGATTTTTTGAAAAAACTATGCTAAAGTAAAAACATATAAATCATATAAGAATACTATGATATTAAAGCGTTCTGAAAGGAGTTTTCATATGGCTACAAAAATTTATTTTGACAATGCGGCAACAACGCCGGTACGTCCGGAGGTTTTAGATACCATACTGCCTTATTTCAGGGAATATTATGGAAATGCGTCCAGCATTTACGGGATTGCGAAAGAGAGCAAACGCGCACTGGAAAACGCGCGCGGGCAGGTCGCCAGTGCTATTGGTGCAAAGCCGGAGGAAATTTATTTTACGGCAGGCGGCTCTGAAAGCGACAACATGGCTCTGCGGGGAATCGCGGAGGCTTATGCGAAAAAAGGCAGCCACATCATCACGACAAAAATTGAACACCATGCCATACTGCATACGGCGGAATATCTGGAGAAGCACGGAGCAAAGGTAACATATCTGCCTGTAGATGAGTTTGGGAAAATTTCTCTGGAGGAACTGGAAAACTCCATCTGTCCGGAAACAGTCCTGATTTCGGTAATGTTCGCAAATAATGAAATCGGTACGATAGAACCTGTTGCGGAAATCGGCAGAATTGCCAGAAAGCATGGCGTACTGTTCCATACGGACGCAGTGCAGGCTGTGGGGCATGTGCCAATCAATGTGGAGGAAATGAACATTGATCTGCTTTCCATGAGTGGGCATAAGCTGGGCGCGCCGAAAGGCGTTGGGGCAATCTATATCCGCAAAGGTGTGAACATCGAACCGCTTATTTTCGGCGGGGCGCAGGAAAAGAGAAAACGCGCCGGTACGGAAAATATTGCGGGCATCGTTGGCCTTGGCAGGGCGGCTGAGCTTGCTGTGGCAGAAATGGAAGAAACAACGAAAAAACTGATACGCCTGCGGGATAAGCTGATCCGCGGCATTTTGGAAAATATCCCTTACAGCCGCCTGAACGGACACCCTTCGGACAGGCTGCCGGGCAACTGCAATATTTCATTTTCGTATATCGAGGGTGAATCCCTGCTTCTGCTGCTGGATTCTCTGGGTATCGCGGCTTCCAGCGGCTCTGCGTGCACGTCCGGCTCTCTCGACCCTTCCCATGTTCTTATGGCAATCGGCCTGCCGCATGAAACGGCGCACGGCTCTCTGCGCATGACGCTGGACAGGGAAAATACGGAGGAAGAAGTGGATTTCATTCTGGAAAAACTGCCCGCGATTGTGCAGAAACTGCGGGATATGTCGCCGCTCTACGAAGAAGCGGTAAAAAACGGAAGATAATAAAAATCAGGACTGCGAAGGAGGAAAACTCAGATGGAATACAGCGAGAAAGTAATGGACCATTTTATGAACCCAAGAAACGTAGGCGAGATTGCGGACGCAAGCGGTATCGGGCAGGTCGGCAATGCGAAATGCGGCGATATCATGAAAGTATATCTGAAAATTGAAGACGGTATCGTGCAGGATGCAAAATTTAAGACCTTCGGCTGTGGTGCGGCTGTGGCAACCAGTTCTATGGCAACGGAACTGGTGAAGGGCAAAAGCGTGCAGGATGCACTGACAGTGACGAATAAAGCCGTTATGGAGGCTTTGGACGGTCTGCCGCCTGCAAAGATACACTGTTCCTGTCTGGCGGAGGAGGCTCTGCACGCCGCGCTCTGGGATTACGCAGAAAAAAACCATATTGTGATAGAGGGCTTAAAGCCGCCTGTGGAGGATGTGGACGAACGCCATCACGCGGAATGACGCGCAGCAATAAGAAACCTGACGGAAGGGAGTTATTTTCTCTCTTCCGTTTTATTTTGCCCCGAAATGCGGAACAGGAGATTTCTGCATATATGCCATGTTTTTCCAATATATTAAAAGGACTATGAAAAATGGGGTGTCTGCTATGGAACGTCCTACGATTGGCGCGAAAAAGAAGCTGCTGGTATTTCTGTTCTGCGCGGTATTCGGATATCTGCTGCTTTTTGGGCGCATACTGTTCATTGAGTTTTTCCGCGCGGAGGAATGGCAGGAACTGGCATACGAACAGCAGACGCGCGACCGTCTTATCACGCCAAAGCGGGGCTCCATACTTGACCGCAATGGGGAGGGGATTGCCCTGACGGAAACTGTCTGCGCGGTCAGCGTGATTCCTGTGCAGGTAAAAGAGAAGGAAAAAACGGCGGCTTTCCTTGCGGAAATGCTGGAACTGGAGCAGACGGAGGTGTTGGAAAAAATCAGCCAGAATGTCGCGCTGGTACGTATCAAAACAAAGGTGGATACTGAAACGGCTGCGAAGGTACGAAAGGCAGAGCTGCCGGGCGTAGAGGTAGATGAGGATGTCCGCCGAGTCTACCCATATTCGGAAATGGCAGCGCAGGTGGTCGGATTTGTCGGGAAAGATAATCAGGGCATCATCGGGCTGGAAGCGAAGTATGACGAACTTCTGGAAGGCAAACAGGGGAAAATACTGACGCTGACAGATTCAAGGGGGAACGAGGTGGAGAGCAAACAGGACCGGATCCCGCCGGAGGACGGGAAAAACCTTGTGACAACGCTGGATGTTGTTTTGCAGCAGTATGCAGAACAGACCATTGCCAAGGCGGTGGAAAGCAAGGGAGCAAAGCGGGGCGTTATCATCATGCTGAACCCGCAGAACGGGGAAATATATGCAATGGCAAATTACCCCTTTTTCGACCTGAACGACCCGTTTACGATGCAGGACTCGGAACTCGCGGCGCAGTGGGACAGTTTTTCACAGGAAGAAAAAAACGATTTGCTAAACCAGATGTGGCGGAATACGGCAATCAATGATACATATGAGCCGGGCAGCACATTCAAAATCATAACTTCCTCGGCAGGCTTGGAGGAAAAAGTTATCACGCCGGAAAGCAGCTTCTATTGCAGGGGCTTTCATGTGGCAGGCGGCAGGCAGATTAAATGCTGGCGTTATCCCCGCACGCATGGTGCTGAAACCTTTGTGCAGGGTGTGCAAAATTCCTGCAACCCCGTATTTATGGAGATTGGCGAACGGCTGGGTGCGGAAACCTTTCTGGAATATATGCAGAAATTTGGCTTTGCGCAGAAAACAGGTGTAGATTTGGCAGGAGAAGCCGTTGGTATCATTCATAAACTGGAAAATATCGGCCCTGTGGAGCTTGCAACGATGAGCTTTGGGCAATCCTTCCAGATTACGCCATTACAGCTGCTGCGGGCAGCTTCGGCAATTGTGAACGGCGGGCGGCTCATTACGCCACATTTTGCATTGGGCATTGCGGACGAGGAAGGGAACCTGGTGGAAAGCTTCGTGTATGATGAGGGAGAGCAGATAATTTCTGTGGAAACCTCGGAAACGATGAAGAAAATACTGGAAAGCGTTGTAGCGGAGGGGACGGGCAGCAAGGCGTATCTGCCGGGCTACCGCATTGGCGGGAAAACAGCTACCTCTGAAAAGCTGCCGCGCAGAAGCGGGAAATATATTGCTTCGTTTATGTCCTTTGCGCCGGCGGAAAACCCGCAGGTCATGGCACTGGTGCTGATTGATGAGCCGCAGGGCGTATATTACGGCGGCACTGTGGCGGGACCCGTAATGCAGGAATTATTGAAAAATGCACTGCCGTATCTTGGCATAGAGCCGGTCTATAATGAAAAAGAGGCTGAGGAAGCGGCTGAGGCGCAGACAGAGGTGCCAGACGTAACAGGAATGGCGCCCGCGCAGGCGAAAAATATGTTGTATCAGGCGGGGCTTTCTTCTGAATACAGAGGAGAAGGGGAAACAGTCAGCAGACAGCTGCCGCCAGCAGGGGAAACGGTGAACAGGGGGACAAAGGCGGTATTATATCTGGAATAAGCCCAAAAAACGGCAGCGTGGAAAAATTTGGTACATACAGTTTGCGGCGCAGGATATATTTTTCGGAATCCAGACCGGAATCAAAAACGGTATGAGCAGGCTGGCCCATACCGTTTTTGGTGTTGTTTTTTATTTATATTACAGACCGCTCAATTCATCAATCAGTTTCGATTTCAGCTGAACAAGCTTTTCCGAGAGATCGACAGGGACGATATCAGGGTTATTCAGCCGCATGTGTTCATCCCAAAGGGATTCCTTTTCCCTGTTGCAGTAAGCCTGTATTTCCATAGTGGGAGGACATTCATATACCAGCTTTCCGTCTATAAAGACAGGCTGGAGCAGCTCCCGCACATGGTAAGAATTTGCAGGCAGGCGCATATTTCTCCACTTTGCGCTGGTATCGTAGATTTCCAGCGGTTCGTTTTCGTTGATGGTTTCTTCATCCAGTGCAATCAGGTCCGCTTTGATTTTTCCGGTGGTGTTATCATAAATACGGAACACCTTTTTGATTCCGGGGTTGGTGACTTTTTCGGGGTTATTGGACAGCTTGATTTTCGGAATGAACTGTCCGTTTTCGTTTTCTTCTGCCGCCAGCTTATATACGCCGCCGAAAGCAGGGCAGTCATCACAGGTGATGAGCTTTGTGCCGACACCCCAAAGGCTGATTTTCGCGCCCTGTAATTTCAGGCTGGCAATCAGGTTTTCGTCCAAATCGCTGGATGCGCTGATAACAGCATCGGGGAAACCGGCTTCTTCCAGCATGGCTTTAGCGCGCTTGGAAAGGTAGGCAAGGTCGCCGCTGTCAAGGCGTATGCCGTAATTCCGCAGAGGGATGCCTGCCGCGCGCATCTCCTGAAATACCTTTATGGCGTTGGGGACGCCGCTTTTCAGTGTGCTGTAAGTATCCACAAGGAGCAGACATGCATCGGGGAACAGCCGCGCATATTCGCGGAAAGCGGTCAGCTCGTCAGGGAAGCTCATGACCCAGCTGTGGGCGTGCGTACCCTTTATGGGGACGTCAAACAGCCGTCCGGTCAGGACGTTGCTGGTGCCGCAGCAGCCGCCAATCACGGCCGCTCTCGCGCCCAGCGTGCCCGCATCCGGTCCCTGTGCGCGGCGAAGCCCGAATTCCATGACAGGGTCGCCCTGTGCTGCCCAGCAGACGCGGGATGCTTTTGTGGCAATCAGGCTTTGATGGTTGATGATGTTCAAAAGTGCGGTTTCAATCAGCTGTGCCTCAATGATGGGAGCCTTTATGCGCATCAGCGGCTCATGCGGAAACACAACCGTCCCTTCGGGAATGGCATAAATTTCGCCTGTAAAGCGGAATGTCCGCAGATAGTCGACAAAATCAGCCGAAAACAGGTTCAGCCCTTCCAGATAGGCAATGTCCTCCTCGGTAAAACGAAGTCCATCGATGTATTCAATGGCCTGCTGAAGCCCGGCGGCAATCGCGTAGCCGTTTCCGCTGGGATTTTTGCGATAGAACAGGTCGAAAACGACCTGCTTGCGGTACGCGCCTGTTTCATAGTAGCCCTGCATCATGGTCAGCTCATATAAGTCCGTCAGCAGTGCCAAATCTCGTCCTTTCATTTTGAAATCTCCTTTTTTCTTCTGCGGGGCTGCCGCAGAATGTCGTTATATCGGTCATATCTTTTTGATTATACCTGTGATTGCGAAAAAAAGCAAATCTTTTTGCCTACTGCGAAAGAGGCAGATTTGCAGATATTGCTTGCTTTCTGCATTCCGCATGATACAATAGGAGAACAGCGCGAAGTCGCGGCAGTGGTTCTGCGTTGAGAATATAAATTTTGGAGGCGGAAAAATGGGCGGAGAAAAGAAAACAAAACGGCTGCTGATGATGCTTGCGGGAAACCTGCTGATTGGTGTAGGCGTGGCGTTTTACCGTATGAGCGGGTTCGGTGCGGACCCGTATACCTGTATGAATCTGGGCGTCAGCGGGTTTTTGGGAATGTCATTTGGAAATTGGCAGCTGCTTATGAATATTATGCTGCTGGCTGTCGTCTGGTTTACCGTAAGAAACTGCATCGGCCCGGGGACGCTTGTGAATATGGTCTTTGTCGGCTATACGGCGGATTTCCTCTGCTGGCTGTTTTTGGAACAGCTGGGGTTGTCTGTGGGCATGCCTCTGCGGATTGCGTTCCTGCTTTTGGGAATGCTGTTCCTGTCATTCGGCTGTGCATGTTACATGTCGGCGGAAATGGGCATTGCGCCCTATGACAGCGCGGCGTTTATCATCACGAAATATGCGGGGGAACGTGTTTCCTTCCGCACGGCGAGGATTGCAACGGATGTTACGGTGGTGCTTGTCGGTATTGTGTTCAGCATTGCAGGGGGAAACAGTGTCTGGCAGGCGGCGGGACTGGGGACGGTCATTTGTTCCCTCTGCAACGGGCCGCTGATACAATATTTCCGGAGCATAATCCAGATAAGAGCATAAGGAGGGAAAAGAATGGAAATTGAGAGAAAATTTTTAACAGAGAGGGAGAAGATTCCTTTTGACATTACGGCGTTTCCATGTATGGAGATCACACAGGCATATATCGGCTTTTCGCCGGTCATACGTATTCGCCGCAGCAATGAGGCGTATATTCTGACGGTAAAGGGCAAGGGGCTTTTGGCTCGTGAGGAATTTGAACTGCCGCTGGAACAGGAGGAATATGAAGCCCTGCAAAAAAAGGCGGAAGGGGAGAGTATAGTCAAAAAACGCTGGCTCGTGCCGCTTGCGGGAGGGCTGACTGCCGAGGTGGATTTTTATGAGGGTACACTGAGCGGGCTTGTAACAACAGAGGTGGAATTTCCATCGCTGGCGGAGGCGGAGGCATTTGTCCCGCCGGAATGGTTCGGAAGGGATATCAGCCGCGAAAAGCAGTATAAAAATGCCGCGCTTGCGCGCTTTGGCTTACCCCTGTCATGAAACAGCAGGATAGCGGAAGTAAAATAAAAAACCCAGAGAAAATTCTCTGGGTCAATTCTGCGGCTGGTGGGACTCGAACCCACACGGTATCACTACCGCCAGATTTTGAGTCTGGTGCGTCTGCCAGTTCCGCCACAGCCGCAAATAAACTGCTTGATTATATTACCATAAAACATGGAAGAATGCAAGCAGTTTTTTTAATTTTTGCAGATTTTTGCCGTTTGCAGGATAAGGGGAGCGTTTCCGCATGGTCAGAGCGGGGCAGAAAGCATTATTCCCCTAAAATTTCTGGCTTCAGGTAATCTACGCCGAAGGTGTCTACCGTAACTTTTTCCATGACCTGCGGTTCACGCGGATGGTCAGAACGGTCGGTTTTGGTTTTCGCGATTGCGTCCACAATTTCCATACCTTCCGTTACCTTGCCAAACGCGGCATACTGATGGTCCAAATGCGGCGCGTCCTCATGCATGATAAAAAACTGGGAACCCGCGCTGTCAGGGTGCATCGCCCGCGCCATGGAAAGCACGCCGGCAGTATGCTTCAGGTTATTTTCAAAACCGTTGAAGCCAAATTCGCCTTTTATGGTGTAGCCGGGACCGCCCATGCCGGTGCCATCAGGGCAACCGCCCTGTATCATAAAACCGGGGATGACGCGATGGAAAATTTTCCCATTATAAAATCCCTTTTGAATCAGGGAAATAAAATTATTGACTGTATTTGGGGCGATTTCGGGGTAAAGTTCGGCTTTGATTACGCCGCCGTTCTGCATTTCGATTGTTACAACAGGATTCATAACATTTTCTCCTTTTCTTGTTTAATTTTAGAACAGTTATTTGCGGATGCGGGATGCGTTGGGGAAAGGAAAATTCTGTTTCCCTGTTTTCCGGCATTCCCGCTTTCCAGCAGTATAACACAAACAAGCCTTTCCCGCAAATCTGTTTTTGCTGTATTCTTTTGTGTGAAAAAGTGTTGAAAAAATGCAGGTGCTTATGGTATACTAAAACTGATATAATGACTATTGGCATTCCTCTCCGCTGTTCGGCATCTGAAACTGTAAATCAGCTTTTGGAGAGAAAGAATGCCTGCAAACATTAAAAATTCCAGAAAGAAAGGAAGTCGTCAGATATGCGTAAGAGCATAAAGAAAATGGTTATGATAAGGGTAATTGCGACCCTTGCGGCGGTATTGCTGCTTAGTGCAATCACAGCGGTAAATATCTCGCGAATCCGTACAACGCAGGCGGAAAATGCTGCAGCCAGTGCGCTATTGGACCGGATAGAAAAAGCCGAAGTTGCGCATTATAAATGGGTTACGAATCTGAGCAATGCCCTTTATGCCGGCAAGGAATTTACTGGCAGTATCGACCCTACCACATGTGTTCTGGGCCAGTGGCTTTATGGGGAAACAAATTCTGAAAATGATGCAATTCTTTCCCTGCGTTCCCAGATGGAGCCTTTGCACAAGGAATTGCACCAGTCTGCTACATACGTTTTGGATCTGCATGCGGCTGACCCTTTGGCGGCACAGGAATATTACCAGAATACCATACAGACAAACTTAACCACCTTGGTCGGCTTGATGGATCAGGTCGTAACGGAGAGCACGCAGATGAGTGAGGATTGTGGGGTGCAGATTGAAAAAACAATCCGTTCCATGCAGATTTTATCTGTTATTTTCTGCCTGCTTGCACTGCTTTGCTTACTGAGCCTTGTGTTCTATGTCATGAAGCATGTTGTGCGTCCGATTATCTATGTTACAGAAAAGACCGCGCCTTTGCAGGAAGGCTGCCTGAACCTGGAGCTGGATTATCACGCAAACAACGAACTTGGCGACCTCTCGAAGACCATAGAGTCCTCCATGGAACTGATCCACCGTTATGTGGAGGATATTAACCACATTATGGGACGGCTGTCTGAGGGCAACTTTGATGTCCATACATCGGAGCATTTTATTGGTGATTTCAAATCCATTGAACGCTCTATCGACAGCTTTACGTCTACGCTGTCTACGGCGATTGCAAGCATCAGCAACGCAGAACGTCAGGTTTCCGGCAATGCGGAACAGCTGTCCAGCGGTGCGCAGGCTCTGGCGCAGGGGGCGACCGAACAGGCAAGCTCGGTAGAGGAGCTTTATGCAACGCTTGATGAGCTTTCCAAGAACGCAGAGAAAAACGTCGAAGCCGCGTCTAAGGCACAGGAAAACGCACGCCTGACCGGCGAACAGGTTACGGTCAGCCGCAACCAGATGGAACAGATGGTTGCCGCGATGCAGGATATTTCTACAGCTTCTCAGGAGATTGGTAATATCATTGCGACGATCGAAAATATTGCTTTGCAGACAAATATCCTTTCATTAAATGCGGCTGTTGAGGCGGCACGTGCGGGCGCGGCAGGCAAGGGCTTTGCTGTGGTATCCGAGGAAGTGCGTAATCTGGCGGCACAGTCTGATCAGGCGGCAAAGGCGACAAAAGAATTGATTGAAAATTCTGTCGGAGCGGCGGAAAGAGGACAGCACATTGTGGATGAGGTTTCTGCCAGCCTGCAAAAGACGCTCCAGTTGGTAATGAGCTCGAATCAGGTAATCGGTACGATTGCAGATGCTGTACGCAATGAGGCGAATACCATTTCTCAGGTAACACAGGGTATCGGGCAGATTTCCGTTGTTGTGCAGACAAACTCTGCCAGCAGCGAAGAATCTGCGGCGGTCAGCGCGGAACTGTTCAATCAGGTGCGTGTACTGCGGGATCAGACAAAACGCTTTAATTTGAAACACTCCTGATTTCTGAATGAATAAGAAAAGCGGCTTTACTCATTTTGAGTGAAGCCGCTTATTTCATGCTTGTGCGATGTGAAAAAGGCACCTGGTACTGCCAAAGGCCAGTGAAATTACTGAAAGGTAGCCGGAACGGTCAGGCAGATAACAAATAAATGGGCATTTCCAACAGGAAAGCCCATTTTTATATGCTTTACGATATTTGACAGTTGAACAGGAACCATACATTACTCTGCCCAGCGTCCCAGCTTACGGAACCGCTGATAGCGTTCCTCTGCAAGTTTTTCGCCCGGTGTACGGGAATAACCTTTCAAATCCAGAACAAGCCGCTCTTTCAGGCTTTCGCACATACGGGAGAAATGTACAAAATCCTCAGAAATCATATCCTCTGCAACGCCAAATTCCGTCATATCCTCCGCTGTGATATGCAGACATTCCGCCGCATCTGCCGCGAGTTTTGCGTCCTCCCAGAGTATGCTTGCGCAGCCCTCCGGAGAGATGACTGAAAATACTGCATTTTCCAGCATGTACACTCTGTTTGCTACGGAAAGCCCCAGAGCACCGCCGCTGCCGCCTTCCCCGATAACGATAGTAATGATGGGCGTTTTCAACGCCATCATCTGCATCAGGTTATCAGCAATTGCCTGCCCCTGACCGCGTTCCTCTGCATCCTCTCCGCAGAATGCACCGGAGGTATCCACGAAACAGATAACTGGGCGGGAAAACTTTTCAGCCTGTTTCATCAGTCGCAAAGCCTTGCGATAGCCCTCCGGCATCGGGCAGCCAAATCTGCACTGAATACGTTCCTCCAAATTGCGCCCGCGCTCAATGCCGATAAATGTCACAGGAATTTCGCCAAGCAGCCCTATACCGCCGATTACAGCAGGGTCGTCAGCGTATTTCCTGTCGCCGTGCAGTTCTGTGCGTTCGGAAAAGAGGCGTTCAATATAGGCTCTGGCAGTTGGGCGTTCTGCGTCCCTTGCCGCCTGTAATCGTTCGTAAGCCCTCATAACATTGCCCCCTTTCCGCCATGCTGCCGCAGAAGGCGTTCCAGTGTCTGCCGCATTTCGTTACGCGGTACGATGGCGTCTACAAAGCCATGTTCCAGCAGAAATTCCGCGCTCTGGAAATCTTCCGGCAGTTTCTTTTTTGTCGTCTGCTCAACAACACGCCGCCCTGCAAAGCCAATGGTGGCCCTTGGTTCGGAAAGGATAATATCCCCAAGCATGGCGAAGCTTGCTGTAACACCGCCGGTCGTCGGGTCTGTCAGCACTGTGATGTAAAGGCCGCCGTTTTCCCCGTGCCTGCCGACTGTGCCGCTGACTTTTGCCATCTGCATCAGGGAAAGGATGCCTTCCTGCATCCGCGCGCCGCCAGAGGCTGTGAAGCCGACTACAGGCAGCTGGTTTTCTTCGGCGTATTCAAACAGCCGCGCGATTTTTTCGCCCACGACAGAACCCATACTGCCCATCATGAACTGCGGTTCCATAATAAATACGGCGCAGGGCTGGCGGCGTATTGCTGCCGTCCCGCAGAGCACACCCTCCGTTTCGCCGGAAACCGCTCTGCCGCGCTCCATTTTTTCTGCATAGCCGGGAAATTCCAGCGGGTCAACCGTTGTGATGTTTGCGAAAAGCTCCTGAAAGCTGTCCCTGTCGAACAGTGCCTTTACCCGCGTCCGCGCGCCGATACGGTAATGATGGCCGCAGTTGGGGCAGACCATTTTATTTTTAGCGACAGCCCGTTTTGTTTCGTAAGACTTGCAGGACGGGCAGCGCATTTTTTCCTCTACAACAGGCGTGATTCCGCCTTTTTCCAACATATTTCTGGACTTGCGAAATAAACCTACAATATTATTCATTTATCCCACGTCCTTCTTCCAAAATATTCTGTAATGCAAGGGTGTCATATTCCCCTTTGAAAAATGCCTTGCTGCGCACCAGGCGCAGCTGGTCTTCAATATTCGTTTCCACGCCCTGAATGACCATTTCGCAGAGCGCGGCCTCCATCTTACGGATAGCTTCTTCCCTGTCCTGCGCGTAAACAATTAGTTTGCCCAGCATGGAATCATAATATGGTACGATTTCACAGTCCTGGACGAGCGCGGTGTCAAAATGTACCCTTGCGCCTCCGGGGATATGCAGGAAATCCACAATTCCCGTTGAACGCGCGTTGATACGGCATTCTATGGAATGCCCGTGCAGATGGATGTTCTCCTGCCTGATATCCAACGGGATACGGCAGGCAATACGTATTTGCCATTTTACGATGTCTATACCGCTGATTTCTTCCGTAATGGGGTGTTCCACCTGCAAACGTGTATTCATTTCGATAAAATAAAACTGGCCGTCAGGCGCAAGCAGAAATTCAACAGTTCCGGCATTGGTGTATTCTGCCGCCTTTGCTGCTTTGACTGCCGCGTCCATCATTTGTTGCCGGATCTCCTCCGTCATCACAGGGCAGAGCGTTTCCTCCAGTACCTTCTGCTTGTTCAGCTGGAGCGAACAGTCACGCTCCCCAAGGCAGAGGATATTCCCGAAGCAGTCTGCAAGTACCTGCATTTCCACATGCCGCACGGACATCAGATATTTTTCCAGAAAAACGTCCCCGTTGCCGAACGCACTTTCCGCCTCGCGCGAAGCTGCGTAAAAGGCGTTTTCCAGTTCGTCTTCTTTCCATACAACGCGGATTCCCTTTCCGCCGCCGCCGGCGGTTGCCTTAATCAGGAGCGGATAGCCGATTTCTTTTGCGCGCTCCTTTGCTTCTGCGGCGTCCTTCAGAATCTCTGTTCCCGGAACAACGGGCACGCCGATTTCCTTCATCAGCTGTCTGGAATGGTCTTTATCGCCCATTGCCTCCAATACCTTGCTGTCCGGGCCGATAAAAGTGATGCCATTTTCCTCGCAGAGTGCGGCAAATTCCGCATTTTCCGAAAGGAAACCATAGCCCGGGTGTATCGCATTTGCGCCCATAGCCAGAGCCGCGCTGATGATATTTTTCTGGTTCAGATAGCTTTCCGCTGCGGGGCTTGCGCCGATACAGATGCGTTCGTCCGCCAGAGCCGCAGGCAGGGAATTTTGGTCAGCCTCGGAATAGACCGCAACGGTTTCGATGCCCATTTCGCGGCAGGCGCGTATGATGCGCACTGCCACCTCGCCCCGGTTGGCAACGAGAATTTTAGAAAACATAGTCCATTACTCCTTTATCAGCGCAAAAGAAAATTCCGCGCTGACACATAATTTTCCGTCTACATAACCCTTGCCCGAAGCCCAGTAAAAAACACCTTTGTGCTTGAGCAGGGTACATTCTGTTTCCAAAACGTCACCGGGACGCACGCTGTTTTTGAAGCGTACCTTATCCAGACCGGTGAAAAAGGGGGTTGCGCCGCCCTCAGTCTGTTCGGAGAGCAGCACACAGGCGGACTGTCCCATGATTTCGCAGAGTATTACACCGGGTACAACGGGGTTTTCGGGGAAATGTCCCTGCAAAAACCATTCGTCCCCGCGGATTTTTTTTCTGCCGTATGCAACACCGTCCCGCAGTTCTGCTTCGTCAATGAGAAGCATGGCATCCCTGTGGGGCAGCAGCTTTTTGATTTCTTCCTGATTCATGGCGTCCTCCTTTATACGGGCTGTATGCGGAACAGGGGCTGGCCAAATTCCACAATCTGCCCATTATCCACCAGCACCGCCTGGACGGTACCGTCTGTTTCCGATTCGATGTTATTGAACATTTTCATGGATTCCACAATGCACAGCACATCGCCGGCCTTGACCTTGCTGCCGGCTTTTACGAAAGGTTCCGCGCCGCTCTGTGGAGCAAGGTAAACCGTACCCACCAGCGGGGATTTCTGTTCTACGCCGGTGAAAGGGGATTCTGTCAATTCGGGTGTTTCGGGTGTCAGTTCTGAAGGTTCTGCCGCCTCTTCCACAAAAACGGGGGAGGGGGCTTCTGCCGGAATTATCCTGCCGTTTGCTGCTTCCAGCACCAGACGGTTGTCACCCTCTGTCAGTTCCAGCTTTGTCAGCTGATTCTGACGCAGTATTTTTGCCAGTTCAGCGATTTTTTTCGTTTCCACCGTTTCATCATTCCTTTATTTTTTTGAATGCAACACAGGCATTGTGCCCACCGAAGCCGAGAGAGGTTGACAATGTGCCTTCCAGCTCTGTATGCAGGGCAGTGTTAGGCGTATAGTCTAAATCACAGTCAGGGTCTGCTTCATTCAGGTTGATTGTGGGCGGAACAGTACCGTCCCGCAGGGCAAGTACTGCCGCGATGGCTTCTACTGCACCCGCTGCGCCCAGCATATGCCCCGTCATGGATTTTGTGGAGCTGATATGCAGCTTTTTCGCGTCCTCTGTGCCAAAAGCGTTTTTGATGGCTGTGGTTTCGGTTTTGTCGTTTAAGGACGTACCTGTGCCATGTGCGTTGATATAAATTTTTTCTGCCGGAATACCCTCCAGACCTTCTGCCGCCAAAGCGATAGCCTTGCCGCTTGCTGTTGCTTCTTCTGCGGGAGCCGTGACATGGTGCGCGTCACAGGTCGAGCCATAGCCCGCAACTTCCGCGTAAATTTTTGCGCCGCGTGCCTTTGCGTGTTCGTATTCCTCCAGGATCAGCGCGCCCGCACCTTCGCCCATGACAAAACCGCTGCGGCGTTTATCAAAGGGCAGGGAGGCTGCATTAGGGTCTTCGGAGGGGTTCAGGGCCATGCAGCTGCCGAAGCCTGCCACTGCCAAAGGAGTGATAGCTGCTTCGCTGCCGCCGCAGATTGCCGCTACGGCATAGCCGTGGCGTATCGCGCGGAATGCCTCGCCGACTGCCGTTGTGCCTGTGGCACAGGCTGTGGAAACCGCGACACAGGCATTTTTTGCCTGATAGCGTATCGCGATATTGCCTGCAGCAATATTATTGATCATTTTCGGGATAAAAAGCGGGGATACGCGCCTTGCGCCTTTCTCCTTCAGCATATCATAACTTTCGCAGAAGGTTTCAAAGCCGCCGATGCCGGAGCCGAAATAAACCGCAAGTTCATCCTGCTCGATTTTACCTTCCAGACTACTGTCGTTCATTGCTTCACTTGCCGCTGCCATCGCATACTGCGTGAAAAGGTCGAGCTTTTTCGCCGCAAGTTTTTCCATATACTGTGTTGGGTCGAAATCCTTGACCTCAGCCGCCAGTTTGTATTTGCTTTCAGATGTGTCAAATCTGGTGATGGGGGCGATTCCGTTTTTCCCGATGCATACCGATTCCCAGAAAGCCGACGCGCTGTTGCCTACGGGCGTAACTGCGCCGATTCCCGTTACTACTACTCGTTTCATGTCTATTTCATCCCTTCCAGACAAAATGCTTCAAAACCCTAAACTTTATCGCGAAAAACTGCGTTTTCCATTGTTTTTCAAAAGTGCTTCTCCAGACGCATGAAATGTGTCTGAAAGCGGGTCTGGGGTATTGGGGACAAAGCCCCAAGGTCTTTTTTTACATAGCCATGCCGCCGTCGATACGGATGACCTCACCGGTGATATAGTCCGATTCATCGGATGCAAGGAATAATGCCAGCTTTGCCACATCTTCCGGTGTGCCAAACCGTTTCATGGGTATGGCATCCTTTAATGCGTCATTCCCGGTAAAAGTTTCCGTCATATCTGTTGCAATAAAGCCGGGCGCGATGGCATTACAGCAGATTCCTCTGGATGCAAGTTCCTTTGCCACCGATTTCGTCAGACCGACAACACCCGCCTTGGACGCGGAATAATTTGCCTGTCCTGCATTGCCGTTCAGCCCCGAAACAGAGCTGATATTGATAATCTTCCCGCTTTTCTGCTTTAAGAACAACGGGTAGACGCCCTTTATCATATAAAATGTTCCTTTCAGATTTGTGTCGATGACTGCGTCAAAATCTGCCGCTTTCATCATCGGCACCAGTTTATCTTTTGTAATTCCGGCATTGTTTACCAAAATCTGTATGCCGCCGAAATCCTTCGTAATTTCCCTGAGAACCTCTGCCGCCGCGTCCGCATCGGAAACATTGCACTGATACGCCTTTGCTTTTACGCCGAGTGATTCCAGTTCCTTCAGGGTTTCTTCCGCCGCGGCAGTATTCCCCGCATATAAAAAAGCGATATCTGCGCCGTTTTCCGCGAATTTCAGGCAGATTGCCTTTCCAATTCCGCGTGAACCGCCTGTCACAACCGCTGTCTTTCCTTTCAGCATTCCGCACCGACCTCCTTGCTTACCTGTTCCGCTTCTTCCATATCAGAAACGCTGTATACATGACTTTCCGGCAGTATACGCGCAATCAGCTTTTTCAGCGTATTTCCTACGCCAACTTCGATAAAGGTATCAAAGCCGTCTGCTGCCATCCGCTCGATGCTTTCCTGCCAGCGCAGACTGTGGTTGATTTGCTGTTCCATCAGCTCGCGCACGTTTTCTGTGTATGGTTTTGTGGTAAAGTTGGAATATACCGCAATTTCCGGTTTCCGCAGTGCAAAAGCCGCCGCTTTTTCGCCGAATACCTTTGCCGCGCCGTCCATAAAGGGAGAATGGAAACCGCCGCCCACAGCAATGGGCATGCCTCTGCCGCCGGCTTCGCGTACGGCCCTGGAAAATGCATCCATCTCTTCTTTTGCTCCGGCAACAACAAGCTGCCCGGGACCGTTATAATTCACAGGATAGACCTGCTGGAAATTTTTGCAGATTTCTTCAACTTTTGTGTTTTCCAGCTTCATGACAGCCAGCATGGAGGCGGGATGTTCCGCCGCCGCCTTTGCCATTTCCTGACCACGGACACATGCCAGACGAAATCCGTCAAAATGGCTGTATGCTCCGGCAAACGCCAGCGCGGGCAGCTCGCCCAGAGAGAAGCCCGCAACACCTTCCGGCACGATACCCATCTCCCGCAGGGCAACAGCCGCCGCCAAATCTGCCAGATACAGGCAGGGCTGTGTATTCTGCGTTTCTTTCAGTTCCTCTGCCGTACCTTCAAAGCATTGGCGCAGTGTACCGTCCCGCAGGGCTTCCGCTCCATCGAACAATGCGCGGATTTCTGCACTGTTTTCATAAAAGCTCTTTCCCATGCCGGCTTTCTGCGCGCCCTGTCCGGAAAAAACAAATGCTATTTTACCCATTTTGCCGCTCCTTTCAGAAGTGCCTCCGCTTCTTCTGCGACTTCCTTCACGATTTCTGCGGCAGGCTGTTCTTTTTTCATCATGCCGGAAATCTGACCCGCGAGAAAACAGCCTTCCTTGGTATCGCCTTCCACAGCGGCTTTACGCAGTGCGCCTACGCCCAGCTCCGCAACACTTTCGGCAGTTGCTTCGGGGGCAAATTCCTTTTTCAGGAAATCCCGCGCAAACTGATTTTTTAAGCCGCGGCAGGTGTTCCCGCCGAAACGCCGCCCGGTTACGGTTGTGGAAATATCCGTTGCTTTCAGCACCATATCTTTATAGTTTTGGTGTACGCCGCATTCCTCCGCAAGCAGGAAACGCGTACCCATCTGCACGCCGACTGCCCCCAGCAGGAACGCTGCCGCCATGCCTCTGCCGTCGCCAATGCCGCCAGCTGCCAGAACAGGGATGTTCACTGCATCGCAGACCTGCGGTACGAGCGGCAAGGTTGCCATATCGCCGATATGGCCGCCGGATTCTCCGCCCTCAGCGATTACAGCGTCTGCGCCTGCGCGCGTCATCATTTTTGCTCCCGCGACAGACGCCACAACGGGAATAACTTTAATACCCGCCGCTTTCCACAGTGGAATATATTTCGTGGGAATGCCTGCGCCTGTTGTGACGACTGCGATTTTTTCCTCTGCCACAATCTGGGCAACTTCCTCCACATGGGGGCTCATCAGCATGATATTCACGCCGAAGGGCTTGTCTGTCAGCCCGCGCGCGGTTTTAATCTGCTCCCGCAGATAATCGCCGCCCGCGTTCATGGCGGAAATGATGCCGAGACCGCCGCCATTGGAAACAGCCGCCGCCAGCCTCCCATCGGCAATCCACGCCATACCGCCTTGGAAAATGGGGTATTGTATCCCCAGCATAGAGCAGATCGGTGAATCGATCATAGGGTTTTCCGCCTCCTTTTGATTAGTCCAGCTTGCTTTCGATCAGTGTGACCAGATCGCTTACGGTGTTGATTTTGTTTTCGCCCATTTCAATCTCTGTGCCGAACGCTTCTTCCAGATTCATCAGAAGCTCCATAACGTCAAGAGAGTCGATGCCGAGTGTGCCGAATTCTGTTTCGGGCTTAATGTCCGCTGCGTCACATTCCAGTTTTTCTGCCAACATTGCTGCAATCTTTTCAAATACCATAATTTTCAATCTCCTTTACATTTTCGTATCATTTTTGTTTTCTTTTCTCTATAAAAAACGGCCTGACCGTTTTTTGACTTTATGATTGCGGGAACTATATTTTCCGAACAAAATTTTTGCAGATATTCTTTACCACCGCAGCAGGCATGCCGCGCTTGCAAGCCCTCCGCCAAACGCAGGAAGGAGCAGCAGGTCGCCTTTTTTCAGCATTCCCCTGCGGTTCATTTCATCCAGCGCAATAGGAATGCTTGCTGAAGATGTGTTGCCGAAACGGTCGATATTGACATAAAATTTCTCCTTCGGCACTTTCAGCTTTGCGCTGGCAAAATCAATGATTCTTTTGTTTGCCTGATGCGGGACGATATAAGCTACATCGTCAAACGAAAAACCGTTCCGTTCCAATACCTGCACGGAATCCCTGCAAATTGCAGTTACTGCAAATTTGAAAGTATCCTGTCCGTGCATATGAATGCAGGGCTTTCTTTCCTGTCCCCTCTGATAGTACGGGGAGCTGCCTACGGGCTGGGGAATATTAATGACGTCGAGCCCGCCTTTTACATCAAAAACTGCGTCAATATATCCATCGCCTTCGCCTAAAACTACCGCGCCCGCGCCATCGGCAAATATGACACAGGTGCTTCTGTCTGTCCAGTCTATCAGGCGGCTGAGCCGCTCTGTGCCAACGACAAGTACCTTTTTCACTTTTTTTCTGGCAAAAAAGCCCGCCGCTGTTTCCAGCATAAAATCAAATGCGGAGCAGGCTGCATTGATATCCATTGTCATGCAGGATACACCAAGACGACCCTGTATCTCACAGGAAACAGAAGGGGATATGGTTTCCCCGCTGACGCTTGCGGCAAGTATCAGATCAAGCTCCTCCGCTCTTACACCGCTGTTTTCCAGAGCAGCCAGAGCCGCCCGATAGCCCATTTCTGCCGCGGTTTCCTGTTCGCTGAAATGGCGTTCATGAATACCGACCCGCTGCATGATCCATTCATCGTTTGTATCAATAATCTGTGACAGGTCGTCATTCGTAACCACCTTGGGCGGGACGTACATTCCCGTTCCCAGCACGCTAAAACTCATCTTTCAAAACCCTCCTGCCCGCTTGTTCTTTTTCATCTGTACATATGCCGTACAATAAGTTAGTGCCCAGAATCAGGAAAAAGGTTACAGAATATAGCCAACTTTTTTATTTTTATTTTGGAGTACAGGAGAAATGGACGCAAACGGCTGTTTTTATGCCGCTGGCGGGAGGGGGGCGGGGGAGTGGGAAAGCAAAAAAATTTCTGCATGGCGGGGATGCAGAAGCCATGCAGAAACCAAAAAAGTAAAATTCCCGCACAATGATATGCGAAGGAGGCGGGGCAATGGGGGGAGCCCCGGTTTTTACTTTTTCATCTTTGACCGACAAGAATACATTTGCCTGTCAGTCAAAGGTACAGGAACCGTAAATACAGACTGGCTTAAGAAAGTCGAAAAAAGATTGAAAAAAATTTTCTTAAACCAGTTCTGCAATTCCGGATGCAGAATTTATGTATGAGAGGAAAAAATCCTTTATCCGGCAAATTCAGCCAGACTGCCGCTGCCCGCGTTCAGGGGAAACGGCAGCTGGTCTGTTTCAGCCCAGTATTGTTTTTTCTGTTTCTTTATCAAACAGATGGATTTTACTTAAATCCAGAGCGAATTTCATTTTTTCGCCTGTCTGCGCATTTGTGGTAGATGCCACTCTGGCGGTAACAGTCGTACCCTGCAAGTCAAAATAGAGGTAGACCTCTGCGCCCAGCAGTTCATACATTGTAACGGGTGCCTCCACGATGCTGTGGGTGAAGTTTTCGGGCATATCCCCTGCATCATAAATATCTTCGGGGCGAATGCCCATAACGACAGTTTTGCCGTTGTAACCGCCGTCGCTCAGTGCTTTGGATTTTTCCGCATCCAGCGTAATTTCACAGCCGCCTGCCTTGAGAACTGCCGCGCCATCCTTGATTTCACATACGGCGTCAAGGAAGTTCATCTGCGGCGAGCCGATGAAGCTGGCAACAAAAACGTTCGCAGGGTGGTTATAGAGGTTCTGCGGCGTATCCATCTGCTGGACGATACCATCTTTCATGACAACGATACGGGTGCCGAGCGTCATAGCCTCAGTCTGGTCGTGTGTTACATATATAATGGTAGAACCCAGCCGCTGGTGGAGCTTGGAAATTTCCGCACGCATCTGTACGCGCAGTTTCGCGTCCAGATTGGAAAGCGGTTCATCCATCAGGAATACCTTGGGATTGCGCACGATGGCACGCCCCATTGCAACACGCTGCCGTTGGCCGCCGGAAAGGGCTTTTGGCTTGCGTTCAAGCAGTTTTTCCAAATCCAGAATTTTAGCTGCTTCACGCACCATACGGTCAATTTCATCGGGAGGTGTTTTGCGCAGCTTCAGCGCGAACGCCATATTTTCATATACAGTCATATGCGGATAGAGAGCATAATTCTGGAATACCATAGCGATATCACGGTCTTTCGGCTCTACATCATTCACCAGTTTGCCGTCAATCAGCAGTTCGCCGGAAGAAATATCCTCAAGCCCTGCAACCATGCGCAGTGTTGTGGATTTTCCACAGCCGGAAGGGCCGACAAAAATGATAAATTCCTTATCCTCAATCTCCATGTTAAAATCTTTTACAGCTTCAAAACCATTTGGATATTTTTTGCAGATGTTTTTCAAAGATATACTTGCCATTAAACTCGTCCCCTTTGCTATAAAATTTGAAAGATGCTGACAGCGCGGTTTTCAATCCCATCGTTCCTTATGGTTTTATCCTGCCGGACAGATACGGCGTATACTCTTCTGCGGTATCTGCTTTGCGGGATTTTTACAAATCATATCAGTTATAAAACAGAATTATTGTTCATAACTGATATATATGACGGTATTATGGAGATATGATTTCAGCAAATTTTCTTTATGTTATTATAGCATTCCCCAATGCGCCTATGAATATCAGCAGAAAAGGGTTTTTATACCATATTGTCAGATTTTCATCAAAAGATGCAATAGAACTCGCATTTTGATATATTACCGATATGTCAGACAACAGGCGGCAACAGGATAATGGCGCGAGCAGAGATTATCGCAATAAATATTATTCCGACGGCGGGATTCCTTCCCGAAGCCGCCATGAGCGGGGCGAAATGCCGTAAACATTCTTGAATGCCCGCGAAAAGTGCAGTGCATTGGGATAACCAACAGAAATACCGATTTCCTGAACGGATTTTTTGGTCATTCGCAGCAGCTCTGCCGCTTTAATCATGCGGTAATGAATCAGAAATTCCTGCGGGGATTTGCCAACGCAGTCCTTAAAAATTTTGCCAAAATAACTGCGGTTCAGTCCGCAGTTTTCAGCAATATCCTCTACGGAGATATTATTCTGGAAATTCTGCTCGATAAACGCAATGGCTTCTTTTAAGTAGAAATCGCGCAGCTTATTCTGCGAGGGCTTGCGGACATGCGCCGCAGAGCGCAGCATAAAATCCAGAAAAAGGTAGAGATGGCCGATAAGGTTCAGGGCAGGCTCGTCTTTATGATGGACGATATACAGCATTTCCTTTAGCATATTTTCGCGCATTTCAACGGAATGGGAATGATAAACAGGGTTGCTTGGCGAAAGGCCGGCAATCTCAATGGATTCTTTGGCGCGCAAGCCATCGAATTCCAGCCAGACATATTCCCATGGTGTTTCGGCAGAGGCGATATAGGTGGTAATCTGGTCAGGGAAAATCATAAAGCCCTGCCCGGTGGAGATGCTGTAATCCCTGGATTCCCCATGCTCGTCCTGCGCGCTGAGCGTGCCTGAGCCGGATATGACATAATGGAACAGATAATGATTGCGGGAGGCAGGTCCGAAGGAATGCGCCGGAATGCACTGCTCCCAACCGTATTGATAAAGGCAAAGATCAACAAAATTTTTGTTCGGAAAAATAGAAAAGATAAAATTATGCATAATTTTTCCCCTTTTCTCTAAAAATCCTGCTATGTTAATCAAAATGATATGTGTAAATGACTGGTACAGAATGAATTATACATGAAAACATACCAAAATGACAGATGATATGCAAAAAAAAATTGAAAACTAGCAATATGACATAAAATCACTGATTTACGGATATTCAACAGGTATAAATGGGTATGTTATAATGACTGCAAATAAGCGGTGGTGGAAAAAATTGTGTAAGTTGACCGTTTTGGGGGCGTCCTGAAACGGTTAATGATAAAAAACTGCTAAAAAGGCAAGCGAAGCAAGGCAGAACCGCCCGGAACATTGGCAGGAAGAAAGCGCGGCTTCATCCATAGTTTCCCGGCAGAAAAAGAAAGGAGGACATTTTTTATGAAATCTAACATGAAAACAGCCGGCAGTTTTCTTCTGGCTGGGATTCTGGCTTCGGCTGCACTGCTGTCCGGCTGCGGGGAGGATACCGCAGACGGGAAAACGGTGGTGGAAATTGTGCAGTACAAACCGGAGGCTGTTAAGGCTTTCGAGGCTTTGGAAGAAAAATTTAATGCAACGCATGATAATATTAAACTGGTGATTGATTCACCGAATGACGCAATGACGATTATCAAGACAAGGTTTGTACGGGAAGACTTCCCGGACATCATCGGCATCGGCGGTGACATCAACTATTCCAACTTTTTAGATGCGGATATGCTGATGGATGTTTCTGATTACTCCGGGCTGGCGGATATCAAGGAATCCTATCTGCGTATTGACAAGGAACTGGAATTTATACCCAAGGAAGGCGTTTATGCGGTGCCATATATGGCGAATGCCGCAGGCGTGCTTTACAACAGGGAAATGTTCAAGGAAAACGGCTGGGAGATTCCTGAAACGCTGGACGAATTTTATGCCCTGTGTGAGGATATCCAGAAAAAAGGCATACAGCCGCTGTATTTTGGCTTCAAGGATATATGGACTTGTCTGGCTCCATGGAATGCGATTGCCGTTAATGTTGCGGATTCCACAATCTGCGCACAGGTGAACGCTGGTACGGCAAAATTTGCGGACGAATACCGCCCTGTTGCGGAGATTACGCAGTCCCTGCTGCAATATGCACAGCCGGACCCGTTCGCGTACAGCTATAATGACGCATGTACTGCGTTTGCGCGCGGCGAATCTGCGATGTATGTCATCGGCAGCTATGCGGTTCCGCAGATTAAATCCGCAAATCCGGATATCGACATTGATTCTTTTGTATTTCCGGCAAGCAATAATAAGGACGAAAACGTGCTGAACTCCGGTAATGACCTCCAGTGGTCTGTTATGGCAGGAAATGAGGAGAAAAAGGACGCGATTTATGAAGTGCTGGATTTCCTGTATGATGATGAAAATATACAGATTTATCTGGACGACCAGAGCGCGGTTCCCTGCAAAAAGGGTGATTTTGAACTGCCTTCTATGCTGGACGGCATGAAACCGTTTATTGAGGCGGACAGGATGGCGGACTATCAGGACCATCATTATCCTTCCGAGATGGCGGTGGACGCGATGATTCAGACATATCTGCTGGATACCAGCGCGACGGCAACGGATACATTCCTGGAAAAATTCGATACAGATTGGGTGCGGTATAACCGTGACTTGATTGCGAAGGTGCAGAAATATTATGCCGAGAACCCAGAGGAACTGTCAGAAGGGGGTAATTGAAGATGAAGGGCGATAGAGAAAGAAAGCGCACGTTTATGCTGATTACAATTCCCATATTGGCGTTATTCATATGCTTTAATACACTGCCGCTGATAAAAGGTTTTATATACAGCTTTACAAATTTTAAGGGCTATGGCTCATATGACTGGGTCGGCGTGCGGAACTATGTCGACCTGTTTACGGACGGACGTGTCGGCAGGTCTTACCTGTTTACATTCAAATACGCGATTGTGGGCACAATATTGACAAACGTTATCAGTCTGGTGATCGCACTGGGGCTGAACAGCAAAATTAAAGGCAAGAGTGTGCTGCGGGGCATCTATTTTATCCCCAACGTACTGGGCGGCCTGGTTATTGGTTATATTTTCAGCTTCTTCTTTACTTATATCCTTCCTGTTATAGGGCAGAGCCTTGGCATTGAAGTGCTGAGCAGCAGCATGCTTTCCAGTACATCTCGGGCGTGGATTGCCATTGTTATCGTTGGCTGCTGGCAGGCGATTGCCATGAATACGATTATTTATATTTCCGGCCTTCAGACTGTGCCGGAGGATATTTATGAAGCGGGCGCGATTGACGGCGTAACGGGCTGGAGGAAGTTCAAGGATTTGACCTTCCCGCTGATTATCCCGTTTTTCGGTATCAACATGGTGCTTTCCATGAAAAACTTCCTGATGGTATTTGATCAGGTCATGGCTTTGACAAAGGGCGGCCCTGCGCAGAGTACGGAATCCATTTCCTATCTGATTTACAACAACGGTATGAGCGGCGGACAGTTTGGTTTCCAGAGCGCGAATGCGTTCCTGTTCTTTGTAACGATTGTAGTGATTTCCGTTGTGCAGATGACGATTACGAATAAGAAGGAGGAACAGTTATGATGAGCAAAGGCAATAAACAGACAAGAGCTGTCAACTGGCCGGTTACGATACTGCTGATTGCCGGCTGTCTGACAATATTTTTCCCGCTTTATATGGCGTTTATTATCGCAACGAAGCAGCCTTCTGAAATGACGAACAATATTGCCGGCGCGCTTTCCTTTCCGCAGACCTGGAGCCTTGCCAACTTCCGCGAGGCGATGCAGGTTACGGATTTCTGGAACTCCCTGGGGAACAGCCTGTTGATTACGGTGGCCACGGTTGTCATTTCCATTATCCTGCATGGCATGGCAGGGTATGCCATTGGCCGGAGCATGAAGCAGAGCAGGATTTATAACATCATTTACATGTTTATTGTAAGCGGTATGTTCGTACCCTTCGCTATCCTGATGATGCCCCTTGTAAAACAGACGGCGCAGATGGGTATTGCGAACCGTTTCGGCGTTATTCTGCTGTATGTGGTGTTCTATATGCCGTTGAATGTAATGCTTTACCGCGGCTATTTGTCAAATATCCCTGTTGCGATTGAAGAAGCGGCAAGGGTTGACGGTGCGAGCACATGGAAGATTTACTGGACAATTATTTTCCCGATGATGAAGCCCATGCATGCGACGGTTGCCGTGCTGACGGCGATGAGCACATGGAACGATGTTATGACGCCGCTGGTTATCATGTCGGGTACAGGCAAGAATACGCTGCCGCTGGCACAGCTGAATTTCCAGACGCAGTTCGGCACAAACTATAACCTTGCATTTGCGTCATATATTCTGGCGTTGATACCGATTCTGCTGTTCTATATCATCTGCCAGAAACAGATCATCAACGGCGTGGCAAATGGCGCGGTAAAATAAATGCCGGACAGTGGTTGACAGGATGGTTTGGGAGAGGCTATTATGGATTTGAAACAGAGCTATCAGGAATTATATGGGAAAGGCAAGGTTTCCGAACAGCGTTTCCATGAACTTTTGGAGATTATGGAAAAAGCGAAAGCGGAACGTCCGGCATGGCTGCGGGAACAGGACGCAGAGGGCAACAGCTGGTACCTTTCGGAGAAAATGGCAGGCATTATGCTTTATACAGACCATTTCTGCGGGGACCTGTATGGCATGGAGGAAAAGCTGGATTACCTTTCCGAACTGGGAATTACCTATGTGCATTTTATGCCGCTCTTGCAGTCCCGCAAGGGGAACAATGATGGCGGCTATGCTGTTTCGGATTATCTGGCGGTGGAGCCGAGGCTGGGCGATATGACGCAGCTCAGGAAGGTCATCCGCAGTATGAAGGAACGGGGGATACGCACCTGTATTGATTTCGTGCTGAACCATACGGCAAAGGAATATTCCTGGGCGGAGGAATGCAGGAAGGGGAATCCTGATTATCAGGATATGTATTTCCTGTTTGATAATGATGCAGTCCCGAAAGAATACGAAAAGACCATGACGGAAATTTTTCCGGGGGTCGCGCCGGGGAATTTCACCTATTATCCTGAAATGGGGAAATATGTCATGACGCGGTTTTACGAATTCCAGTGGGATTTGAACTACGCCAGTCCGCAGGTGTTTAATAAGATTGTGGAAGTTTTGCTGACACTTGCGAATCAGGGGATTGATATTTTCCGTCTGGACGCCATTCCCTATATGTGGAAAAAACTGGGGACGAGGTGCATGAACCTGCCGGAAGTGCATCAGCTTCTCCGTATGATGTATGCCATCATTCAGGAGGTCTGCCCCTCTGTGGTCTTTCTGGGTGAAGCGATCGTGGAGCCGCGGGAAATCGTGAAATATTTTGGCACGGAGCAGGAGCGGGAATGCAATATGATGTACAACGCATCTCTGATGGTGCTGCTCTGGAGTTCCCTTGCATCAAGAGATGTACGCCTGATGGAACGAACGCTGGAAAGGGAGTCCGGTGTGCCGTCCGGCGGTGTATGGATTAATTACGCAAGGTGTCATGACGATATCGGCTGGGGCTTTGCGGAGGAGATTCAGCGCGGGCTGGGCATTGACCCGGAGGCACATAAGCAGTTTATGATTTCCTATATGAAAGGGGATTTTCCGGGCAGCTTTTCTGCCGGTGAGCTTTATGAGTTTAACCCGCAGACGCTGGACGCAAGGAACAGCGGGACGCTTGCCTCCATGTGCGGACTGGAGCAGGCTCTGCGGGAAAAGCATGACTATAAAATAGAGTTGGCGGTCAAGCGGATATTACTGCTGCATTCTGTAATGCTGTCCTATACCGGTATCCCTTTGATTTACAGCGGCGATGAAATCGGTCAGCTGAACGACTGGGGATACAAGGATGATGCGGACAGGTCGGGGGATTCCCGCTGGCTGCACAGGGGCAATATGGACTGGAAGGCGGCAGAGAAACGGAATGACCTTTCTGCTGTGGAAGGAAAGATTTTCCAGGGTATAAAGAAAATGATTGGGATACGGAAGGACTGCCCGTACTTCCGGTCGGATTTGCCTTCCAGCCCTGTGGATTTGGATAATAAGGCAGTATTCGGTTTCCATAAAGGGGATAAAATAATGGTGCTGGCGAATTTCTCGGAGCATGAACAGTGGGTAGAGGCGGACCGGTTCGACTGGTTTGGGCTGCCCGGCGAAATGGAGGATCTGGTAACGGGGCGGAAAATCCGTTCCTATAAAAACCGGATACTGCTGGGACCATATGAATATTTGTGGCTGGTTTGAAAACTGCCGTAGAAAATGAATAACAAAAGGAAAGCTGCGGGATGGCAAGAGGCATATTCGGCAGCTTCCTTTGAATAGCGAACGAATGAAAGGAACTGCGTTATGGCGATTATATATAGCGAACAGACAAAAACCTTTACCATCCATACGGAAAAATCCACATATCAGATGAAGGTGGACCAGCATGGTATGCTTCTGCATACCTATTTTGGCGCGCCGACAGATGAGAGCGATTATTCCTACCTGATTGTGCCGGAGGACCGCGGTTTCTGCGGGCAGCCTGCCGATGCAGGGAAAGACCGAACGTATTCTATGGATTTTTACCCGCTGGAATACCCTGTCCACGGCAATGGTGATTACAGGGTGCTTTGCCTGAAAGCAGGGCTGAAAGGGCGTGTTCCTGCACTTGACCTGCGTTTTTTCTCTTATCATATCAGTAAAGGGAAATATGCCCTTTCGGGTTTGCCTGCGCTTTTTGGCGGGGACGAGGCGGAAACGCTGGAAATCGTGCTGAAAGATTTATTCGAGGAAATTTATGTACACCTGTATTACGGAGTTTTTGAGAAAAAGAATGTCATAACGAGAGCTGCGGTTGTCGAGAACCGCAGCAAAGAGCCGTTGGAGATTAAGCGGGCAATGAGCCTCTGTCTGGATTTTATGGACAACAATCTGGAGTTGCTTCATTTTTATGGGAAACACGCCTGCGAACGGCAGTTTGAGCGCGTGCCGCTTCTGCATGGAATTGTGGAGATTGGCAGCAGGCGCGGTGCTTCCAGCCATCAGCATAATCCTTTTGTTATCTTGTGCAGAAAAGAAACAACAGAGGACACAGGTGCATGCTGCGGCGTTTCCCTGCTTTACAGCGGCAGTTTCCGTATGCAGGCGGAAGCAGGGCAGATTGAGGGGATAAGGCTGGTCTGCGGTATGGATGATGATGAATTCTGCTGGACCTTGGAGCCGGGCGGCAGCTTTGCTGCGCCAGAAGCAGTGTTTTCTTATACGGAGCAGGGATTTTCTGATTTGTCGAACGGATTGAAAGAGGTATTCCACCAGAGTCTGATACGCAGTGAATGGAAGGATAAAAAACGTCCAACGCTGGTGAACAGCTGGGAAGCGGCGTATTTTGATTTCAACGCGGAAAAACTGCTTGCCATCGCAAAAGAGGCGGCAGGGATTGGGCTGGATATGCTGGTGCTGGACGATGGCTGGTTTGGCGTGCGCAATGATGATAATTCGGGACTGGGCGATTGGAACGTGAACGAGGAAAAGCTGGGCTGTTCCCTGCGGGAACTGGTGGAACGTGTAAACGGATTGGGCTTGCAGTTCGGCATATGGGTGGAACTGGAAATGATTTCGGAGGACAGTGACCTTTACCGCACCCATCCCGACTGGGCAATGGCAGTCCCGGGGCGCGAGCCGAACCGCAGCCGCAACCAGCTTGTGCTGGATTTATCCCGCGCGGAGGTGCGGCAGTATATCAAAAATGTGATTGATACGTTAATTCAGTCAGCGAATATTACCTATATTAAATGGGATATGAACCGGAGTATGGATAATCTGTATTCCGCAGCAGAGCCTGACGCGCCGCAGGGCGTTGTCCGGCATAAATATATGCTGGGGCTGTATGAAATTCTGGAATATATCCACCAGACATATCCGGAGGTGCTTGTGGAAGGGTGCAGCGGCGGCGGCGGCAGGTTTGACGCGGGCATGTTATATTATACGCCGCAGATATGGTGCAGCGATAATACTGATGCTGTTGAACGGCTGGGCATCCACTACGGCACATCCTTTGGGTATCCGATGTCCTCTGTTGCGGCACATGTTTCAGAATGCCCGAACGAACAGAACCGCAGGGTAACGCCGTTCCAGACAAGGGGCATCTGCGCGATGCAGGGCGCGTTTGGCTATGAAATGGATTTGAGTGCGATGCCGTCGGAGGAAAAGGAATGTGCCAGGGAGCAGATTGCGGTATACAACCAGAATTACCGCTTGTTCCAGCAGGGGGATTATTACCGGATCACTTCCCCGTATGCAAACCATGATGTGACGGTTTGGAGTTATGTTTCCAGGGACAGGGAAACAGCGGTATTGTGCGGGGTATATACAGACCTGCACGGCAATGCCGCACCCACAAGGGCGAAATGGAAAGGACTGGCGGAAGGTGCGGTGTATGACGTGGACGGCAGAAAATTCACAGGCGCGGCGCTGATGCACGGCGGCATGGTGCTGCCGAAGCCGGATTGTAATTATGATTCCTTTATGATATTTGCGCGGAGGGTGTAAGCAGGTGCCGGATGCTCCGGCAGGATACAGGCTGTCGGGGGGGCGCATAAATGCAACACCCGAAGTTTTTATTTTACTTCTCAAAGGGGGTGGCGTTACGAGTTATTTGAGTGGTGAAGCAGTTCAAACGTATGAAAAAGCACTTGCCCTCGGCAAAAAAGAGGGGCAGAAACTGCCTGCATTGGAAACCGTTCTTGCGGAGGAGCGGATTTTTTCCCCGAAAGAAATGCCTTTAGGGCAGGTCCAGATTCCATTGGAGCTTATTGTAGGAACAAAGATGGAAAGCAGGGGCAATTCCTTCAGCAAAAGCTTTTACCCGCTGATGGAGCTGCATACGGAATTTTCCGATAAATGGATCAGGCTCTACCAAACCCATCTGGATGAAGGTATTCATGACCCGATACTGGCGTATGAATATATGAACCGGTTTTATGTCGTGGAAGGGAATAAGCGGGTCAGCATATTGAAATACCTGAAAGCCGCGACGATACAGGGGAATGTAATCCGCATCATCCCGCCGCTGACGGGAGAAAAGCAAAAACGGATTTATTATGAATTTATGGATTTTTACAGGCTTTCGGAAATCAATTATATCTGGTTTTCTAAAGAAGGCAGTTTTTCCAGGCTGCAAAAGCTGACGGGCAAAAGCCCGGACGCGGTTTGGAGCGATACGGACAAAATCGACTTTAATTCTGTTTATACCCGTTTCAGCGATGAATTTCGGGCGAAGGGCGGGGACAACCTGCCCATCACAGCAGGGGACGCGTTCCTCTCTTTTTTGGAGATTTATGACTATGAGGATTTGGTCGGCATGGGGCTGGCAGAGCTGCGGCAGAAAATCGAGAAGTCATGGGAGGAATTTCAGCTTCTGATTACAGACGACCCGATTAAGCTGCAAATGACGCCTGCACAGGAGAGTGGCACGAAGAAAAATTTCTTCCTGCGGCTGATACCAATGAACGTGCCGAAGCAGCGGGCGGCGTTCCTTTATGGCAGCACTATTCGCGCCTCTGGCTGGACATATGCCCATGAACTGGGGCGGAGGTATCTGCAAAAGACATTTGAAGGGCAGATTGATACGACGTACTATGAGAATGTGACAGAGGATACGGCGGAGGAATTTCTGGAGCGTGCTGTGGCAGAGGGAAACAATCTGATATTTGGCACATCACCCTATTTTTTGAAGGCAAGCCTGAAAACGGCTGTAGAACATCCTGATGTCAGGATACTGAACTGTTCTTTGAATACGGCATACCGCAGCATCCGCACGTATTACGCACGGATGTACGAAGCGAAATTTCTGATGGGCGCGATTGCAGGGGCAATCTCCTCGAATGGAAAGCTTGGCTATATTGCCGATTACCCTGTCTGGGGCTCAACAGCCAGCATCAATGCTTTTGCGCTTGGCGCGAAAATGGTCAATTCCAGCGCGCAGGTTTATCTGGAATGGCTTACGGTAAAACCGGAAGAGGAAATACATAAGGATTTCCAGAAAAAGGACATCCGGTTTATTTCCGGCAGGGATAACCTGAGCCCAAGCGAAACGGGACGCCATTTCGGGCTTTACCGCGCGGATGATGATTCCCCTCTGAACATTGCCATGCCGGTCTGGCACTGGGGCTATTTCTACGAAAGAATGATACGCAATATTATGAATGGTTCCTGGAAAGACGATGCCCCTTCAGAGGCGACAAAGGGGCTCAACTATTGGTGGGGCATGTCGACGGGGATCGTGGACGTGTTCTGTTCCCGGCATCTGCCTATTGGTACGGCGCGTCTGATAGAGCTTTTGAAAAAAACCATATGCGCAGGGGATTTCAACCCGTTTTCCGGAATTTTATATTCCCAGACAGGTGTGGTCCAGAAGGATAAGGATGAGGCAATCAGTCCGGAGAAAATCATGCGTATGGACTGGCTTGCAGAAAATGTGATTGGTTCTTTCCCGAAAATGAATGATTTGAAGGAAAAAGCGAAGCCTATGGTATTGTTACAGGGCATTCAGTGCCTGGAAGAAAAATCGTAAAAGACCGCCTTTTTCCCGGGGAAAGGGCAGGCCTTGGGAAGGCGGGCTTATGAAGATATTAGTGGTGGCGGACAGGGAATCAAGATATTTATGGGATTATTTTGAGAAAGATAAGTTTCAGGGGATTGACCTGATACTCTCCTGTGGGGACCTGGACGCAAATTATCTGTCTTTTCTGGCAACGCTTTCTGATATCCCTGTGTTGTATGTGCGGGGGAACCATGACGACAGCTATGCACAGAAGCCCCCGGGAGGCTGTATCTGCGTGGAAAACAGGATATATGTCCATAAGGGCATACGCATTATGGGGCTGGGCGGCTCCATGCGGTATAACACAGGGAAAAACCAGTATACAGAGAAAGAAATGGCGGCAAGGGTGCGGAAAATGCGTCTTCAGCTTTTGCGGAGCAAGGGGATTGACATTTTGCTGACACATTCCCCCGCTTTTGGGCTGAACGATGGGCAGGACCTGCCGCATCGGGGGTTTCAGGTGTTCCACTGTATATTGGAGCGTTACCAGCCGCGGTTTTTCATTCATGGACATGCCCATTTGAACTATGACAGGAACTACCGCAGGCATTTCCTGCACCAGCGGACACAGGTCATCAATGCATACGAACGGTATATTTTTGAATACGAAGGAACGGAGTGCCCGGAAGGCGGGAGCCAGATTCTGATACAGAAGGGGATAGGAGCGGAATATGAAAAAATATGATGCAGCGGCATTGGGAGAATTGCTGATTGACTTTACGGAAAATGGAATAAGCGGCCAGGGCAACCGCCTGATGGAGGCCAACCCGGGCGGCGCGCCCTGCAACGTGCTGGCGATGCTGGCAAAATTGGGAAAGGAAACGGCTTTTCTCGGCATGGTGGGGCAGGATTCGTTTGGAACGCTTCTGCGGGAGGTTCTGCAGGAGGCTGGAATTGAAACAAAGGGGCTGAAAGTTTCTGAGGACACAAATACAACGCTTGCGTTTGTGCATACAAAACCGGACGGAGACAGGGAATTTTCCTTTTACCGTAGCCCCGGCGCAGATATGATGCTTTCGGAAAAAGATTTGGATATGGAAATTTTGGAAAACTGCAAAATATTTCACTTCGGTTCGCTTTCCATGACGCACGAAAACTGCCGTGCGGCAACGAGAAAAGCTATTGAAACGGCAGAAAAAAGCGGCGCGCTGCTTTCCTTTGACCCGAACCTCAGAGAGCCTTTATGGGGCGGCTTGGAGGAGGCAAAACGCCAGATAGCATACGGTATGGAGCATTGCCATGTGTTGAAAATATCGGATAACGAATTGCAGTGGTTTACAGGGGAGCGGGATTTTGACAAAGGGATTGCGGCTTTGCAGGAGCGTTTCCATATCCCTCTGATGCTGCTTTCCGCCGGAAGGGACGGCAGCATAGCATACGGAAATGGCGTAAAGGCGGAAGTTCCAGCATTCCTCGGGCAGAATGCCATTGAAACCACAGGCGCGGGCGATACCTTCTGTGGCTGCGTGCTGCATTATATTCTGGAAAACGGCTGGAAGGACTATACCCAGAGCGAATTAGAGGATATGCTCCGTTTTGCAAATGCTGCCGCGTCTGTCATCGTGACGCGCAAGGGCGCATTGCGGGTGATGCCGGAACGGGCGGAAATCCTTCAAGTTATGAAAGGGAAATAAACAAAAAGGAGGTGTGTCCATGGAATACGCCGCCTGTGTTTTCCTGTTGTGCAAAACGCTCTGAAATAGGTAGAAACCATTTTGGCAAAGAGGAAAAACATGCCGAAAGTTGCGATAAAATATTGTAAAAATAGTAACTTTGTGCTATATTAAATGAATGATTGTATTGTATGGCATACAATCCCATAAAATATAGATAAAAAAGGCAGTTCCCTGTTAAAATGAAAAGAGGAGTGGAAAACGATGGATTTCATTAAAAGAACCTGGGCAGAAATTGATTTGGATGCATTGGACGAAAATATTGCGCATATTAAGGGCAAAATGGCAGCGGGACATAAGGTGATGGGCGTTGTAAAGGCGGATGCTTACGGCCATGGCGATGGCTTTGTGGCACGCAGATTACAGGAGGCTGGCTTTGACTGGTTCGGCGTTTCCAATATTGAGGAAGGCATGAGCCTGCGGAATGAAGGGATTACAAAGCCGATACTGATATTGGGCTATACGCCTGTGGATACGGTGAAAATTCTTGCAGAAAAGGAAATCACACAGGCTCTTGTCGGCATGGATTACTGCAAGGCTTTACAGGCTGAAGCGGAAAAGGCTGGCGTAACGGTGGAAGGGCATATTAAGCTGGATACTGGAATGACGCGTGTAGGTTTCCAGACGGACGAAACGAATTTTGAGCAGTCCTTACAGGATATCATTGCAGTAAGTAAAATGCCGAATATCAAAATTACAGGCATTTTCACGCACCATGCGGTTGCGGACGCGTATCTGGACGATAATCCGGAATTTACGGAAATGCAGTTTTCCCGCTTTACAAAAATGACGGAGGCACTGAAAAATGCAGGCGTGGATATTGGCCTGCGCCACTGTGCAAACAGCGCAACGACAATTTCCTATCCGGAAAAACATATGGATATGTGTCGTTCCGGCGTGATTACATACGGAATGTTGCCTTCCGGTGAATGTGAAGGCAGAATAGAGCTGAAACCCCTGATGACACTGAAAACAACGGTGGGGCTGGTGAAGCATGTAAAAGCGGGCGCGCAGCTTTCCTACGGCAGAACGTATACAGCGGAAACAGACCGCATCATCGCGACTGTGCCTATCGGCTATGCGGACGGCTATAACCGCGGGCTTTCCAACCGCGCGAAAATGATCGTAAGAGGGCAGTACGCACCCGTTGTTGGCAGGGTCTGCATGGACCAGCTGATGCTGGACGTTACGGACATTCCGGGCGTACAGATGGGCGATGAGGTAATAGTCGTTGGGCGCGACGGCAATTGCTCCGTAACATTTGACGAGCTTGCCGGAATGCTTGGAACAATCAACTATGAGCTTTCCTGTGCAGTGTCCAAACGCGTGCCGCGCGTATATCTGCAGGGCGGGAAGGTTGTTGGTGTTGTGGACCATATCCTGCATCAGTATAAATAAAAACCTGCTGAACAGGGCTGGAGGCTTTGTCTCCAGCCTGTTTTTATGGACAAAAAGAAGGTTGCTTTCTGGGGACAAAGCTGTTACTATAAATTTAATGATAATTTAATGAAAAGCCTGCATGAGAAGACTGGAAAGGTGATTCAAGGGGGAATGAAGTATGAATTTGCAGGATTTGAAAAAGAAACCAACGGAGGAGAAACGTCCTGAACAGAAGCCGGAGGGGCAGAAACTGGGCAAAACAGCACAAAAACGCCTGATTATTGCGGCGGCAGTGGCCGTTGTCATTATCGGGGCGTTCGTTGGCATGAAGCAGAGCGGGGAAACCAACCGCAGGATTGAAAGGCTGGTGAATGACCTTGAGGACAGGGCGGATGATTATTTCCTCTCTTACCCTGTAATCGGGGAGAAGTCTGGGGATGATTTGTACTGGGGCGAGGGCGGTTATTTCGAGCAGGTAAAGGGCAAAAAGAAATTCCCCGCAGCAGTTGCAGAGAAAATGAAAACGGTCTGTATTTATGCGAGCGAGGAGGGAGAGGAAGAAACATTCCACTCGAGCGGCTTTGAAAAAGCCTGCCGCATGGCAGCTGTTCTGGAATATGTGAAGTATGAAAACGAAGATGTAAAGGCGGTTATGGATACTCTGATGGCGCAGGCAGCCGAAGCTGCCAAAGGGGATAACTGGATTACGAGCAGGAGTCTTTTTATGACGTTTGCAAAGTATGACAGCCTGCCTTATTATGGTAACTCCGATGTAATGCCGAAAGAGGAAATCGCGGCGGCGTTTGCGAAAGAATGGCAGAAAATCAAGCGGGAAATGTCCACGGGCAAGGCGGATTTGAGCGGCTTTTTAGAAGACGCGGCTGAAGTAGCCTCTACCGCACCGATAAAGGTTCCGGAGTATGGGACGGTAAGGAATAATACATCATCGGCGGCGGCTGAGGGCAGTGCGCCTGCACTTGTCGAAGTGTATCTGGATATGGACAAAATGGCGCCCTATGACGAAATCCTTGCGGCTTTGGAGGAATACGGAGAAGAAGCGATATTCCGCAACGGCGAGGGCGGTTATTATGACGGGAGCAGGGAAAAAGGGAATCTTTACGGGGATTTCCGCACGCAGTACATCAGCGGAAGGGTGCGCCGGACAGGGCAGGAGGACGCCTTTACAGAGCAGTATCTGCGTGACCATTATGACAAGCCCAGCAAAACATATACCTATTTTAAGGATGAGCAGATTGGCGCGCTGCCAGAGTTCTATTCGGATACGGAACGGGTATTTGTCTATGACGATACTGTATATGCTTTTACACCTTACGCGATTTATACCACAAACGGTAACGTTTATTATGATGTGGAAACGGCAGAACGTGCGGAAAGGAAACACGTCCCTCTGGAACAGGTGGATTTGCTCATGAGTGATGTGAACGGACGGATCCGGCCTTATTTGCGGGAACTGTCGGATTTTGACCCAAGATATGAATACGATATAGATAACAGCCTGGTTACGGTTTATTTGAAAGCACCTCAGGGTACGACCGAAGCGCTGAAAGGGGACGGGCAGATCCCGATTAAGGAGGATACCACGATGACGTGGGAAAACCTGCAGGAGTCCCTCTGCAATATATGTGAGGAAATGAGCAAAGCCGTGCGGGATGTTGGGGATATAAGGAGCGCAATGTGGGGTACTCAGGAAGAAACGGGCATTGCGTTGATTCTTGCCAGCGATGTTGACCCTGACAGCGGGCTGCTCTCCATACTGAATGGGGAGGTTGTGCAGGATAATTCCATGGATTTGCCTGTTACGGCGCCTCCTGACAATTCCGAAGCGGAAAATGCCGAAGATGGGGCGGAGGATTGAGCAGAGCAGTTTTGAATGAAATATAAAAACAATAAGGGGGATTTCATCTAAAATATGAAATTCCCCTGCAAATTGGAATTTATTCATAACTTTCTAATTGGAAAAAGTATATACTTTTTCCCTGTCTGCGGACAAGTAAAATCGTGGACTGCTCCCGCCAGTGGAATGGCATTATCTTCCATGTATTTTATTGTTTTTGAAAAGGTATCATCATTTTCACATTCTGCATAAATATATTCATAGCCAGGAATTATCCATTTTGTCCAGCCGTTGGGGGATTCCGCGTCATCTTGGCATTCTGCTCCGGCAAGGATTACCTCATCAAAAGAAAAGTTTGTTTTTTAAGTCAAGCAGCTTTTTGGAACCCCTTTTTTGACAGCTATATTATTTTTTCTCTATGACAGGGAGCCAGACCTCAAATACTGCCTCAGCCGGATTTGGCGTAAGGTAACATTCAATATCCGGCAGGTCGGCATATTCATAGCCGGATGTCGGCAGCCATTCCATTACGGCGCGCCGCTCCAAATCCTGTATTGCGTTTGGCATGGGACCATGCCCGCTGAAAACAGCCCATGTCCCTGCGGGAACAGTATATTCCTTCCAGCCTTCCGGCAGACTGCCCTGGCTTGCCGCCGCAATGAAGTAGCGCCAGTTTTCCCCAAAGCATACGGAAACGCCGAGGATACCTTTGGGTTCCTCCATTTTTTCCATAAGCAGTGGTACGATGCCTTCCTCTGCCGCGCGCGCCCATAATTTCGGTACGGTCTGGAAGTTTTTTTCGATATCCTGCTCCAGGGGCGCGCTGATGCCAATGATACGGAAAGCGTCTTTTTTCAGGATTTTGTAGTCCAGTTCTTCCGCACCGGTCACGCAGACCCGGAATGTAATTGGCTGGAAGGCTTTCAGCTGCACGCCTTCTTTTTTCGCCTCCGAGGGCGCAATGCCATGCACGCTCTGGAATGCCCTGTTGAATGCCGTGGGCGACTGGTAGCCATATTTCAGCGCAATATCCACAACCTTCCCCTTATCATTCTGCAAATCAAAAGCCGCTTTTGTCATACGCCGCCGCCGGATATATTCGGACAAAGGGATTCCGGCGAGATAGGTAAACATTCTCTGGAAATGAAACGTAGAACAGCTTGCGATTTTTGCCGCTGTTCCGTAGTCAATTTCTCCTTCCAGCTGTGTTTCGATATAGGCAAGAGCCTCATTCATCTGCTTGATCCATTCCATTTTTACCAACTCCTTTTTTGTATTATAAGGAATATGCTTCAGAAAATCCTCTGAAAAAGATGCAGAAAAAAGAGAGGATTTCTCTTGAAATTCCATGTACAGAAAAAGGGGTTAATTCCAACGCTGGAACACAACAATTTCAGGGTCGGAGCCTGAATCGCCGTATTCAGCGACCAAAAGGTATGTTTCATCGGCAGCGATACCATAGCATCTGTTACTGCCTTTTTTATGCAGCTGGTTTCCAAGATAAATCCTGTTATCATCCCATAACTTAACAGAATGTCCGCCTGGCATGGGATACGCAATATTGATAAAAGAGCCCTTGAGTGCGTTTAACTCTGTAACTTCCTCCATGCCTGGAATATGCAGGCTGTTGAATGACGCGATCAGGCGGTTTTTATATTCATCCAGCGTATGATCTTCCTTTTTGCACCAGTTTGCAAGCACACATTCTCCACCGAAGGGTTTGCCGCCGGTTGCTGCACAGCCCTTGCATGTACTGCTGAAGCTGCATCCTGTACAGTCGATTCCGCAGATTGTTTTCATAATTCTCCTCCATTGCTCCTGTTTTGAAATGGGTAGCCTGTTTCATTCTCGGCTGTACCGCAGAATCAGAAGCTCTACAGCCGCTTCTTCTCCCATTTTCCCTGATTTTATTGCCAAATCTGTTTCCAGACAGTCTTTCAACGCGCGTTTCCAGCCCTCTGGCGAAAAGCGTCTGGACTGCTGCAAATAACCCTTGACGGCAAAATCCCGCAGCTCCAGCCTTGCGGCTATGGCACTGTTCGTCATGCCTGCCTGTGACAACAGCATGGACTGCAGTATCATACGAAACTGACGGCTGATGAGGGAAAGCACCATATAAGGCGATTCCTTGAGCAGTATCAGGTCGTGATAGATTTGCAGGGCTTTTTCAGCTTTTTTCTCGGCAACTGCCCGCACAAGGTCAAACACCTTTGCCTCCAGCGAAACGGTGCAGACTGCCCTGATGTCCTCCGGCTGTACATCGCCCTGACTGCCTTTATAGGCAATGAGTTTTTGCAGTTCCCGCTCAATATTTTCCATGTCCTGGTCTACGGTCTGCAAAAAGAGGGCAGTAACGGAATCCGAGACAGCAATGCCGTTTTCACGGCAGGTTTTTCTGACCCAGACGCTAAGTTCCTTTTCTGTTGGACGCTTAAACTCCACTGTCTGCCCGTATTTCACAACGCTTTTATATAGCCCGTTGCTTTTTTCCGCTTTTTCCTCCACGAACAGCAAACAGACATTGTCCGGCAGGTCAGATAGAAATTCCCTGAGATGGTCCGCCTCATCTTTCCTGCCGCCTTTCTGGAAAAAGCCGCTGTTGCGGACGGTTACGAGCCGCCGGTCATTCAGGAAAGGCAGGGTTTCTGCCGCATCCATGATGGCTGCCGCTGTCGCCCGTTTTTCCTCAAAAATATCGTAATTCATCGTTTCTGCGCCGGGAGGGAGCAGCGCTTTTGTCAGCGTATTTTCGTAATCTTTCAGCAGGTAGGTTTCTGTACCATAAAACAGGTAGCATTTCGCAAATTCATGGTTTTTCCACTGCTTTTTTAATTCCTTTATTTCGCTCATTATTTTCCTCGCAATGTTGTTTTTATAATGCTGCCGTTACTGGGCTTTCTCATCATCTTCAAGGGCTGCAAGCGCGGCTTCTGCAATCAGGGATTCATCGCGTTCCTGCAAAAACACAGGCGCGCTCTGTTCCACAACATCAATATTTTTGGAAACAGCTTCCGTTTCTGCGGGTTCCTGTTCCGCTTCGGCAGCTTCAACAGAAGGTTTTGACTCTGTTTCCTCCATTCCGGTTATTTCAGAGCTTTTTTCCTGCTTTGCCCGCTCACGTTCCTCCGCGTCTTTTTGCAGCAGATGTTTGCCCAGCATGAACAGCAGTACGGCAACAACGGCTGTCGGGATAACGGAAAGTGTCAGCCGGACCCAGAAAAATTCTTCGCCCCAGCGGAAAAACGGCAGGAGTACGCCGTAAACGATAGTATACAATGCGAACAGGAGCAACAGTGTTCCGACGATATTTTTCCGTTCCTTCAGGCTGTTCAGCGGGTCTTCCCGGAGCATGCGTACCGTTTTGCGGAAAAACCAGGTATCCTCTGCTTTACGCTGTGCTTCCGAGAGGCGCGAGCAATGGAATGTGTCGAAAAAACAGTAGCACCAGATAACGGGCAGAAGAAAACCAAGGAACTTCCAGCCGACTGTCTGTGTCAGTCCGGCTGTTGCTGTAAAGAGGGACATCAGCAAAGCGCCTTTTTTCATCATGCCGAAGTACATATAGCCGCCGCCGGGCCAAAGGGCGCAAAGGAATGTCAGAATCCTCTTTTTTTTCAGCGTCATATGAAAGGACGGTTCATTATTTTTTGACAGGTTCACGTTTTTTCCTCCTCTAGGGTTCGATTATTTTTTTCGGGCAAAAATCCAGATAATCCGAAGAAACCAGCGTGTATTCCACACCGTTTCGGATTCCCTGGAATCCTGTTTCGTGGCTTTCTTTTCCATGCAGATGTCCGTAAACTACCGTTTTTACGGCGTATTCTTCTAAAATTTCCGTGAAGGCGGAGGGTTCGCGCTTATCGTTCATCGGCGGGAAATGGAACATCAGCAGTATTTTTTCCGCCCCGAAGGCTGCCGCCATATCCAACGAGAGCCGCAGACGGATTTGTTCCCGCTCGTACAGTTTCTGGTCATGCAGACCGAAACGCGTGTCATTCGGACAGAGCCAGCCCCTTGTGCCGCAGACTGCCCAGTCTTTATACCAGTCACAGCCGTTTTTCAGGAAACGCATTCCTGGATACTGTGATTCCAGCCTTGCCGAGGATTTCCACCAGTAGTCATGGTTGCCGCCCAGCAGTATTTTACGCCCGGGCAGGTTGTAGATAATATCCAAGTCTGCGGCGGCGTCCTCCATGCGCATCCCCCAGGAAAGGTCGCCCGGCAGGAGAACAGTATCCTCTGTCGAAACGATATTTTTCCAGTTTTGAATGATTTTTTCGGTATGGTTAACCCAGTTTTCGCCAAACCTGTCCATCGGTTTGTCAACCGAAGCCCCGAAATGCAGGTCCGCAATGGCAAACAGACTCATTTCCCGCACCTCTTTCTCTTTTGTAAAACGATAGGTCCGGCCTCGTGCCGCACCGTTGTATTTTTTGCTTTTATGTATGGAATATTATATACGGTACATTTCCGCAAGAACATTCAGCTTTTCATTGAATGCCTGTAGAGCATCCACGTTTTCGCTGTTCCAGACTTCTACAAATTCTTTGTTGATTTCGTCCATATCCTCCAGTTTGGCAACAAAATACAGGTTCTGGATATTGTCCAAAATATTCGCCGTGAGGTTGTCACGAATCTCGTTCAATTTCTGCGCGTTTGTGATTTCCTCGCGGATTGTTGTCATTTCCTGATCCAGCCGGAAAGCGGCTTCGGCGCAGTTTGTCAGCCGTTCCTGTAAATGCTGCGGGATATTCCCGCTGTATTTGTAGCGCAGGGAATGTTCTGCCGTTGCCCAGAAGTTCATGGCGTTTGTGCGAATCTGTATTTCCGCAAAGATTTCTTTGTAGCCCAATGCCGTATTCAACGGGTAGCGGATAATCATGTGATAGCTTCGGTAGCCGCTGGGCTTTGTGTTGGTGATGTAATCCCTCTCCTCTACGACGCGCATATCTGCCCGCGCGCGCACAATCTGTACAACCTTGTCGATATCCTCCACGAACTGGCAGAGGATACGGATGCCTGCGATATCTTCAATTTTTTCTTCTATTTTATCAGGCGGAATCTGCTTTTTGCCTGCTTTATCCAATATGCTGGCGGGGCGTTTGAGCCTGCCGGATACAGAATCAATCGGCGAATACATTCCCAGGCGGCGGCATTCCTTTTCAAGGCTACGGAATTTTAGCAGAAGCTCCTCAACCGCCTGCTCATAGGGGTACAAAAGTTCTTTCCAGTTTATGATTCCCACAAGAACATCCTCCTTTGCTGCAAACAAAGCTAATGGTTCTCCCTTTGGGCTGAGCCACGCGGTATGAAAATATTCAGGCGGCGGAGGGCAAAGGGCTGAAACCGGTTTTCTTTTATTGTACTATAAAATCCACAGTTTTGAAAGCCCGAAAAGCTGATATTTTATAGAAGGAATTTTCTGCGGCTCTATAATGAATCGGATGCTGCCTGCTTTGCCATGCCGGTCTACACATGGAACATGACAGCATTTCTCAAGAATTCTGTTGACCGTCTTGCACCGCTGAAAATCCCTGTGATTATGTAGCAGAAAAGCCGGTATGATTTGGCGGATTCCAAACTGAAAACGCAGATATTTGTTGTGATATCAAACTGCGGGTTCCCGGGCGAGCATAATTTTGAGGGAATGAAAGCGGCATTTGCCTGCTGCAATCCCAGTCTGGAAATCTACCGGAGCTGCGGCAAGCTGCTGGCAAGCCGGAATGAGAAAATACAGGCAATCGTTGCGGAGTATCTTTCTTATGCGGAACAGAACGGTTATGAATTGGCAGTGCAGGGCGATGTAAGCGAAAAGGCAGGGCAGAGCCTGGAAATGCAGCTGCTGCCTGTCCAGGACTATGTGAAGTATCTGGGCATGTAAAAAATACAAAAGGGGAAATGAAAAAACAAAATGCCTTCGCCGGACAGGAACGATGTCTTTGTCAGAGGAAGGCATTTTATTTTGAGTTGGGGAAACCGATATTTCCGCATTTAGAAACCGATTTCTTCCCCGATTAGAATGATTTTGATACGTCCGGCGGGGCGACAGTTTCTTGTCAGAAGAACCTGATTGCAGATACATTCTTCGGAAACACAGTTATGGCATTTACCAGTAGAGGCACAGGGCGTTTTTCCCATAAAACGCATACTGTTGACGGGTGCGGCATAGCTGCGCGCGCGTTTGACCGCCGCATCTACATCCTGCGCAACTTTGTTCATGCCGCAGAGGATAATAACATTTTTCGGTCCGAAACAGAGCGCGGCAAGGCGGTTGCCGATGCCATCAATATTTACCAGCACACCGTCTTCGGAAATGGCGTTGACGCTGGAAAGGAAGAAATCTGCCAAAAGCCCCTTGTGATGCAGTTCGTCCCGTTCCTCAGGCGTTTTCGCAAGGTCGCGGTCAATCACTTCATAATTCCCGTCATGAAGCGCCTGCGTCAGGCCGCTTTCGCGGATTGTAACAGAGCCGCCCCATGCAACAGAACTGCCTTCCGGAATGAGGGACATAGCTTTTTTCACAGCTTCTTCAGCCGTAGAGCAGTAATAAGCCTCAAAATGGCGGCGTTCCAGCTTGCTGACCAGTGTTTTCGCAAGAAGTTCATTTCTTGTTTCCAATGGTGTAGACATAAAAAATCTCCTTTCGTTTTGCATATTTTCCTTAGAACTTTTCCGTAAATAAGATGAAGCAGGATGTGCATAGATAATTTACGGATAGGTTCTTATTATAGCATAAAAAACGGAGGCAAAAAACAGTTTCTGCATATTTTTGTCTGGCGGGAGGGGCGAAATATGCGAAAGCGGCTTGCCAAATGCAGGATTTCCCGGTATGATAAAATAAGGAAAGAATGTCCGAAGGGCAGAAAGGGCGGCATGGCGGCGTGAAACAGATAGAAAGCAGAGAAAATAAAACATTCAAGCGGCTGAATGGGTTGAAAAACAGAAGAAACAGGGAAAAAGAAGGTCTGTTCCTTGCGGAGGGGGAGCGTTTTGTTTCCGAAATACCGAAAGGGGAAGGCGTGGAATATTTTGTTCTTTCGGAAACATTCTGTGAAACCCATGATACCGCGCAGTATGAAGCGGCGGCAAAGACGCTTCTTCTGCCGGATGTGCTGTTTGACATGCTTTGCGATACGGAAACGCCGCAGGGTGTTCTGGCGGTATGCAAAAAGCTGGAATGGCAGGAAGATGAGGTGTTCCGGCGGGACAAGCCGTTTCTGCTTCTGGCGGAAAATTTACAGGACCCGGGAAATCTGGGGACTGTCATTCGGACGGCGGACGCCTGCGGGGCGGATGCGGTGTTCCTTTCGAAAGGGAGCGTTGACCTTTATAACCCCAAGGTTTTGCGGGCAACGATGGGCTCTTTGTTTCATATTCCGGTGTTCCAGAATGTTTCTTTGGAGGAAACCGCCGGGAAGCTGAGGAAGAAGGGCATCCCGCTTTATGCTGCGCATCTGCGGGGAGAGGACATGCCGTATGCACTGAACCTGCAAAACGCCTGCGCTTTTCTGATTGGGAATGAGGGCAGGGGGCTTTCAGAGAAGGGAGCCGCGCTTTGCAGTCAATGGGTGCGCATCCCCATGCCGGGGCACGCGGAATCGTTGAATGCATCTGTTGCGGCAGCGGTGCTGCTGTATGAAACAGTCAGGCAGAGGATAAGCGGAAACATATCAAATATTTAAGAATTTTTGAAGGTTGTGCGGAAAAAATTAAGAAATCTGAAAAGGGGGCGGAAAATGCAGAAATGGCGAAATATAGGGACTTGTGGGGCTTTTGCTATGCGATTGCCGAGAAAAATATGCAAAAATGAAAATAAAAATATTGACAAAAGTGTTACTCTTTCGTATACTAATTGTAACAGAAATGTAATAATTGAAAAATATTCCGGAGGAGTACATATATGACGATTTCAAAGCTGATGAAACAGGTTTGCCTGACTTCGACTGTTGCACTTTTTGGCACAACGGCAGTTTTTGCCGCTGACATGGGACAGGCTTCCGGCACAAATGTAAACGTGCGGGCGGAGGCAAGCTCTGATGCAGAGGTGCTGGGCAAGATTGATAAAGGTTCTGAATATGCCGTTCTGGAAAAAAGCGGCGGCTGGGTTGCAATTTCTTTTGAAGGCGGGACAGGCTATGTTTCGGCAGATTATTTTGAAATAACAGAAGCCGAGGGCACAATCAACGGTTCCGATATCAACGTCAGAAGGAAAGCAACAACTTCCGCGGATTCTCTTGGGAAGCTTTCCGATGGGGCCAGCGTAACCGTTACAGGACGCAATGACGAGTGGTACCGCATTTCCTACGATGGTGCAACGGCGTATGTGAATAAAAATTATGTTTCCGGTGAAAATCTTTCCTTAGTTCCTAAGATTGCCAACGAAAAGGAAGAAAAGGAACAGAATCTGGATTCAGTGTTTGGCGTGGTTACTTCCAGTGACGGCGTAAAGCTGCGGAAGGAAGCGTCTACGATTTCTAAAGTACTGACAGTCCTTCCTTATGGTACGGAAGTAGATGTTGACAGAATAGGCTCTGAATGGATCAGAATTGTGACGGACGGCGGACAGAAAGGCTATGTCAGTGCGGATTACCTTGCAGTCAGAGAAGGTGAGCGCACTTCCAGAGGCAGCGCATCTTCCAGAGGCGCAGAGGTTGTGGCCTATGCAAAGCAGTTCATTGGTACGCCTTATGTATGGGGCGGCACGAATTTGAATAAAGGCGTTGACTGTTCTGGTTTCGTTTATGCGGTTATGAAAAACTTCGGCGTTTCTCTGAATAGAAGTTCTTATACAATGGTAGATAACGGCGTAGAGGTTTCCAGATCCGAACTGATTGCAGGCGATTTGGTATTCTTTAACAGCGGCGGCAACAGCAGGATTTCCCATGTTGGTATCTATATGGGCGATGGAACTTATATCCATTCTACCGATGGCGCAGCGTATGGCGTGACAGTCACAAGCATGAACAGCGGATATAGCGCGAATACATATGTAACGGCAAGACGTGTACTGAGATAACAAAATACATAAAGCAGACAGACGGCAGGAGCGATTAAGTTCCTGTCGTTTTTTCCTGTGCGCCGAATAGGCAAGACTGGCCCTGTAAGGATCTGTGTATAAGAGGAAAACCGCGGACTGTATATATGGCATGAGAAAATGAAGCCGGCGGGGGCCGAGCTCACGGCCTTGTCAAGCTGGATTCGTGAAACAGCAGGCAGGGACATTTTTCTGGCAACAGCCCCAACACATGTCAGATGATGTTTGCATTCTGCCTTTTTTCTGGTAATAGGTATTTAATACAGGGTCTTTAATGGAGATATTGTTTTATGAGCAGATATTGATTTGCTGATGTTTGGATTTAACCGATTCTTCCAGTTCCTCCTGTTCTGCTTCATATTGGGGAAAGGACCACATTCATAAATATAGCACAAATGCGGTATTTTCCCCATAAAAAGACCTAAGACTTTCGCTGGAAAGATTTGTTTTGAAACCAGAGGTTTCGTTGTTTCAGCTGATAAAAAGATTTTTTTTATAAAAAGGGCGTTTTCTGTTCCGGCAGGGAACGCTTTTTTTGTATTGCGCGGAATTGCGGAGAGCGGGACAAAATAAAAAAGCCTGCCAATGGCGGGCTACACTATTTTTAAGAAGTTACAATTTGCCGGATTCAACTTTTCTTGTCAAATATCACATTTTTTTCAAGTTCTACTTCTGATAAACAGAATTATCAGAAGTAATTTTTGAAAAATCTTACTAAAATTCCAAAAATTTTTTTCCAAAACACTAAATCTAAAGGGATGTGTGCCGATATACAAATCAGAAAGGCAAGAAAAAGTGCATAAAATTTGAAATTTTGTGAAGTTTCACTTCTGATAATTCTGTTTATCGGAACCAAGCAGGAAATCTGCCTTTCAATATTGCACAAACAGCGAATACAAGGAGGTTTTTGCGA
>ERZ777306.123-NODE-123-length-151321-cov-38.016058_pt1 | contig 151321 bp, 96 predicted proteins | sample MGYA00374966_ERZ777306 | MGnify/ENA primary metagenome ERZ777306 (study PRJEB29329, sample SAMN06343882) | mouse gut metagenome | isolation source: Mouse cecum | place: Austria: Vienna | collected 2014-11-15 ... | reverse complement strand
CCCGCGACCCTCAGCTTGGAAGGCTAATGCTCTATCAACTGAGCTACTTCCGCAAGACCGAATGAACCAACCGATTCTCTCCTTTGTTTCATTCGTGTGGGCAGTGATGGATTCGAACCACCGAAGGCGAAAGCCAGCTGAGTTACAGTCAGCCCCATTTGGCCACTCTGGTAACTGCCCATTCCAATACATTCTTTTGAGCCTCTTGTCGGATTCGAACCAACGACCCCGAGATTACAAATCACGTGCTCTGGCCAACTGAGCTAAAGAGGCGATACTTCTAAAAGCAGCCGTTTCGTCACCACGGCGAAACGGCTGCAAATTTAGATATTATTTCTTACATACCAAATTTATCTACCGTTTTTTTTATTTGGCTCTGATTTTTTCTTTGAATTTAACCAGTTGCTTCTCCAAAGCCTCAACACAATCGTCTATCGCCCCTTCGAAAGTATCGTTTATTTTATCAGCGAAACATTCCCCGTTCTTCACGGACAACATTATACTGGCTTGCTTGTTCTTCACCGTCTCAGGCTTAACCACCTTCAATGTAACCTCTGCCAATATAATACCATCGAAGTATTGCTCCAATTTAGAAACTTTCTTCTGAATAAACGCCTCCAACTGTGCAGTTGCGTCGAAATGAATTGCTTGAATTCTAACGTCCATAATAACCTCCTTCTTTTTTTGCTCTTGGATGAGCATGATACACTTTTTTTAATTCCTCAAAGGTTGTATGCGTGTAAACACTGGTAGACGCTAAACTGCTATGACCTAATAAATCTTTCACAGCGTTCAGCTCGGCTCCGTTGTTTAACATACTCGTTGCAAATGAATGTCGTAACACGTGTGGACTTCGTTTCGCCAGCATGGGTATCTCCGACAATTGCTTTTTTACTATATTATAAACAATCCCCGTCGACAACTGGTTCCCGTTCTTTCGAACGAAAAACCATTCACCGGCTGCTTCAACCTCACGATCACGGACTTCCGTGTATGCAAGCATTAAGTTTTTTAAACCCTCCGCAAAAGGAATCAACCGCTGCTTGTTCCGCTTTCCGGTAACCTTGACCTGCATCGCCTCATAATCCACATCCACGTTTCGTATGCCGATTAACTCTGAGCGGCGCATCCCGGTATCGTATAGCATCTCAATGACCAACCGATTCCTCACACCTTCAAAATCCTCATCAAATCCGTCCCCGTCCAACAACGCCTCCAACTCGCTATCCTTAATAAAATAAGGTAAGGGTTTCTTCGTTTTCGGACCGCTCACCAATCTCAACGGATTCGCGGAGACAATCCCCCGTTTCATGAGAAACTTAAAAAAAGATTTCAAAGAACTTAATTTCCGGTTTACCGATACGGGAGAAAGCGTCTCGTCCATCAAACTGACGATCCAGCTTCTCACGAAATCCGCGTCGATTTCCCCGGGGTCGAATACACCTTCTCGATGCTCTCTTACATACCTCTGGAATTGGTCCAAATCTTTCGAATAGGCACCAATCGTATAATTGGAATAGTTCCGCTCATACCGGAGATAGTTTAGAAAGTCATCGATCAGCATATTCTCGTTGCATCAACATTCATGCAACGAAAATAGGAATAAGAATTCAATAAAACAAGCCCGGAAGCTATAATTATTCTTCTACTTGTTGCAAATGCTGTACGTAGATAGCACGCATAGTCTGCTTTCTCTTCGTAACAGACGGTTTCTCGAAAGCCTGACGGCCTCTCAATTCCTTGACTACACCTGTTTTCTCGAACTTTCTCTTGAATTTCTTAAGCGCCTTCTCGATGTTTTCGCCTTCTTTTAATGGAACTACGATCATAATTTAAATTGTTATATTGTTTAATTATTTATATCCTCAAATTGAGCGGCAAAATTACTGATTGTTTCGGGATTAGCAAAACTTTCAGCGATTATTTTTATAAAAGATGCCTTTCTCCGTAATTATAGCCGTGATTAGCTCGTGGGGAGTAATGTCAAAGGCGGGGTTGTAGACTTTTACGTCTTTCAGGGCCATACGCCTTGAATACCACATCTCGGTGACCTCATCGGGGTTACGTTCCTCTATTACAATGGAATCGCCGTCCGGGCACGAGCTATCGATGGTGGATGTCGGGCCTAATACATAGAAGGGGATCTTGTAATGCCGGGCCAAGATAGCCACTCCGGACGTGCCGATCTTATTCGCCACGTCGCCATTGGCGGCTACACGGTCGCAACCTACGACCACGGCTTGCACCCAGCCTTTCCGCATGACGATAGAGGCCATATTATCGCAAATCAGCGTCACGTCCACGCCGGCCCTGCTTAGCTCATAGGCCGTGAGCCGGGCGCCTTGCAACAAAGGACGGGTCTCGTCGGCGAAGACCTTGAAACCATAGCCTCTCTCCTGCCCCAGATAAATCGGCGCCAAGGCGGTGCCATACTCCGAGACCGCCAGATGTCCAGCGTTGCAATGCGTAAGGATTCCCATCCCGGGACGGAGTAGCTCCAGACAGTTCTCGCCGATCTGCCGGCAAGCGGCGGCGTCTTCCTCCCGGATCGCAATCGCTTCCTTATATAATAGCTCTTTCCATTCCGGGACAGACAAGGTTGGATGAGCGACCAATACCCGCTCCATCCGGTTCAGCGCCGCCACCAGATTCACCGCCGTCGGACGGGAACCGGCCAAATACTCCTTGATCTTCCGAAACTCATTCACGAAAACGGATTTCTCCGCCGTATCAATCCGACGGGCGCAGACATAGACACCATAAGCGGCCGCTATCCCGATAGCAGGTGCTCCACGTACCTTTAATTTATAGATGGCATCCCATATCTCCTCGGCAGTGGTAAGGGTCAGATACGCTTCCTTACCCGGCAGCAGAGTTTGGTCCAAAATGATCACACCGTCCGCTTGCTCGTTGAAACGCACGGTCTTTAAATCAGATAGAGTTTGTATCATTCGATATGAATATATTAATAGTTCACGGGACCCAGCGTAGCTTCTATCGCCACCCCTGCGGCGGTAACCGCTATCGCTCCTACGACAAGGCCTGCCGTAGCTCCATGAGTCTCTTTCACATAAAAGAAATCGCCGGATTGCTGCTGTCCCTCATCGAAATACTGGGGAGCCACGTCGCCGACCTTGATCAATTTCGCCAGATAGAAGTTCCGCTCAAAAGAGGAATGCTTCAAGGGCTTCCCATTGGTCCCTCCGGCGAACAACGTCAGGTAGCTACGGAATCTCAGCGGAGAATCTTCTTCCGTAAAATCCTTCACTCGGATATTTACGGTGGTGTTTGCTTTCGTTGTCATTTGCTCCTTTACATACTCTTCCTTCGGGATCTCGTTAAACGGGAAGTTGGCTAATTGCAAAGGCGTATTGACTAATTTGGAATGCGGCGGGATAAACTCAACGCCCTTCGGCAAACTCACATCACCGGAGAAGGAACCTTCCGAGTAGCTCCACCCGCTGCTGCTCCTATCGCTCCAATGAAAGGAGCTACCGGATGCCACGCTAGAGCTCTCGCCTCTCACCGAGGCCACTTTCGGATCGTAGGTGGTAGCCACGTCATCGATAATCAGCGCCGACCGCCCCCAATCCACATACAAGGGTTCATCCAATTTATTATAAATGGTAATAGTAACCGGGGCGTTCTCTCCCCAGAAACGATAAGAGATACGTACCGTATCGTTTTCCTGCACAAAATCACCTCTCTCATTCTTCTCCCCAACGGGGTCATTCGAGTTCAACATCGAATAATAATAAGAAGAACATGCGCTCAAGCCGAGAAGCAGAGCCGCAAAGACAAAAAGATAAAGCAGATTCCTCATGGCACTTCTTATTTGTTTCTACAAAGTTAGCAAATTATTCCTTGATATCTATTGGGTGCCTTATCTTTAACTTGATTTAAAGGGATCGGTTCACAAGGTTGTGGACCACAAGGCTGTGAGCCCATACACGTTTATCATAACCTTTAGCTCTTTTATCCGGAATCCTTACCCTTTTCTCTTTTATATATTGTACCTTTGAAGCTGAAGTATTCATCATCTACCATCTGTTGGACAATCATCCAACAGATGGTAGATGATCGTCCAACAGTTGGTGCATGATCATGCAACGGCTGTTGAAAGATGAATTCTTCTTGAAGAAACCGCTAAGCTCGCCTATAAAAACGAGTAAGCGATCTAGAAAAATCGGACAAAAGATCTATAACCATTTAAACACAGCACAGATGTCAGCAAATTACAAGTTAGTCAGAAATCCCAACCCGAATCCAGAGGAATCCGGGAAGTCATTACCCCTACATCCTCGTTTGGTCTCTTGCGGGACGATACATACGGATGAGTTCATCAGCAGAGCGAAGTCCCGGTCTTCTTTCTCTCCCGCGGATATGAAAGGGATCTTGCAGCTTTTCCAAGACATGATGGTGGACTTCCTCATGTTCGGTTATAACGTGGAGCTAGAGGGGATCGGTACTTTCAGCGTCTCACTGAAAAGCCGGCCCGTGATGGAAAAGAATGAGATCCGGGCGGAATCCATCCATTTCAAGGACGTGAAGTTCAGATCGTCCAAGGAACTAAGAGACCGGCTGAAGACCATGCCGGTGTTTCGTGACGAGTACACGGTTAGCGATCCCGCATATCCCTCCGCCAAGGAATGCGAGCAAGAGGTATTCCGTTATCTGGAGACGAACCCTTTTATCCACCAGAAGAAGTATATGTCGCTCTGCGGATGCTCCAGAAGTAAGGCTTCCCTCGACTTGCGGCGGCTGGTAGAGGAAGGGAAACTGCGGTGGGAAAAGCTGGGTACTTCCCATCTATATTATAAGGTAGAAGAGCCGGTTTCCGGCGAGACAAATCCAAAATAATTCATTAACTTTGCGAGTATTAATGTTGACTAAAATAAAATGCGATGAAAACAAACATTCCTGAACGTATCGCCGCCCTACGGGAGGCTATGAGGCAACAGAAGGTTGACGCTTACATCATACCCAGTTCCGACCCGCATCTAAGCGAGTATCCGGCCGATCGCTGGAAATCGAGAGAATGGATATCCGGCTTCACCGGCTCGGCGGGAACGATCGTGGTCACCGCGGACAAGGCGGGCTTATGGACTGATTCCCGGTATTTCCTGCAAGCGGCCAGCCAACTGGAAGGTTCCGGTATCGAACTCTATAAGTTGGCGCTTCCGGAGACACCGTCTATCACGGAATTCCTCTTGCATGAGTTACACGCCGGACAGGCCGTTGGGCTAGACGGGCAAACCTATAGCGCCGCCGAAGCGAGTGCCTTGGCAAATAAACTAAGCCGTAAAGAAATCAAGCTGGATACCTCGGCCGACCTGATCGAGGGTATCTGGAAGGACAGTCCCGCCGTTCCCGGAAACCCGATATTCGAGATGCCGGAAGCATTAAGCGGAGCCTCCGTGCACGAGAAACTAGACCTAATCAATAACCAGCTGCGGAGCGAGGGCGCCGATTGCTTGATCCTCGCCGCCTTGGACGAGATCGCGTGGACATTCAATATCCGGGGTACGGACGTGACCTATAACCCGGTCGTAGTCAGCTACGCCTTCGTATCGGAGGATGAGAGCGTGCTATTCATCAAGCCGGAGAAGCTGACCGCCGAGATCACCGAGCATTTGAAGAAAGAAGGGGTTACGCTGGCCGAATACTCCATGATCCAGAGGTATCTATCCCGCCTACCGGAAAACAGCCGGGTATTCGTGGATATGAACAAGACGAACGTCTCCTTATACGACGCGATCCCGGGAAGCTGTACGATCGTGGAAGGGATCTCCCCCGCCAACCACTTGAAGAGCATCAAGAACGAGACCGAGATCAAGGGCTTCCAAAACGCCGTGGTAAAAGATGGTGTTGCCTTGACAAAATTCTATATCTGGCTGGAGAAACAAATGGCGGAAGGAGCCCAAGTTACAGAGATCAGCGCCGCCGAGAAGCTGACCGCCTTACGTGCGGAACAACCGCAATACATCATGGATAGCTTCGGCACGATCTGCGGCTACGCCGAGCATGGAGCGATCGTTCATTACTCCGCTACGCCGGAGACGGACGCGACCTTGAAACCGGAAGGATTGCTTTTGATCGATTCCGGCGCACAATATCTGGACGGTACGACGGATATCACCCGCACGATCGCCCTTGGAGAGCCGACGGAGCAGATGAAAAAGGATTTCACCCGTGTGTTGAAAGGTACGATCAGCTTGGCGAAAAGCAAGTTTCCCGCCGGAACACGAGGTTCCCAGATCGATATCCTTGCCCGTAAAGCGCTATGGGATTCCGGAATCAATTACTTGCACGGAACCGGTCACGGTATCGGCCATTGCCTAAACGTACACGAAGGCCCCCAAAGCATCCGCATGGAGGAGAACCCGGTGACCTTGAAGCCCGGAATGGTGATCAGCGACGAGCCGGCCATGTATCGTACCGGCGAATACGGTATCCGTACGGAGAACATGATCTTGGTACGTGAGGACAGCGAAACGGAATTCGGGAAATTCCTAGGATTCGATACGCTGACGCTTTGTTTCATCGACACGAGCTTGATTATCATCCCCATGCTCTCTGTCCGTGAGCACGCTTGGCTGAACAAGTACCACCAAATGGTCTACGACAAGATCAGCCCGTTCTTGAACGAGGAGGAGAAAGCTTGGCTGAAAGAGAAAACAACAGAAATTTAAACAACTAAAAATGGCATTAATTAAATCCGTTCGTGGCTTTACCCCGAAGATCGGTAAAGACACTTTTTTAGCAGACAACGCCACGATTATAGGTGACGTAGAGATCGGTGAAGGTTGCAGTATCTGGTTTGGCACCGTGCTTCGCGGCGACGTGAACTCGATTCGCATCGGCAACGGCGTAAACGTACAGGATGGTTCCGTCCTTCACACCTTATATGAGAAATCGACGATCGAGATCGGCGATGATGTATCCATCGGCCATAACGTAACGATCCACGGGGCGAAGATTTGCAATGGCGCCTTGATCGGAATGGGCTCCGTGGTATTGGATCACGCCGTAGTAGGCGAGGGAGCGATCATCGCCGCAGGTTCCGTAGTATTAAGCAAGACGATCGTCGAGCCGGGCAGCATCTACGCCGGAGTTCCCGCTAAGTTCGTCAAGAAGGTAGATCCCGAGCAAGCGAAGGAGATCAACCAGAAAATAGCCAAAAACTACCATATGTATTCTTCTTGGTATAAAGAATAAGGACATGTATTTGATTATTTGAATTATAAACCATATATTTGTATCTGTAAAGTAACAACCAAAGGGTTACATGAAAAATGATTCAAATAATAGGGTTCCAGCCAATAAACACTATTTGTCCCGAAGAGTGGGATGGATAGTGTTTATTTTTATGCTGGGAATAGGCGGATATCTGGCGTTACCCTCCAATTATTATCTACGTAGGGCCCTTATCCATTTGTTACCCAAGATCGATCAATATCCGATTTTCGAGAACCGGGTCGTAAAAGCAGGTTCGCCCCGCCCTTGGGAACTATCGGAAGCTTACAATACGAAAAGTATTCCAGAGCGTTATCTTCCCCGGTTTGAGGAGCTGGGTACGGTTGCCTATGTAATCATCCAAGACAATCGATTGCTATTCGAGCAATATTGGGAAGATTACTCGCCGGAATCGCATAGCAACTCCTTCTCGATGGCGAAAAGCATCGTCTCGTTAGCGATCGGCTGCGCTATCGACGATGGATTTATCCGCGATGTCGATCAACCGGTAAGCGACTTTTTCCCGGAATTCAAGGGATACGACGGAAAGGCCCTAACGCTTCGCCATTTGCTGACCATGAGCGCCGGCGTGGATTTCGACGAGGCTTACAGCTCTCCTTTCTCTCCTACCACCCAGTTGTATTATGGCGATGACCTACAGGAAATCGCCTTCGGGATGAAAGAGATCGACAAGCCCGGCGTAAACTTTATCTACCAAAGCGGCGTGACACAACTGCTGGGCTTTATCGTGGAGAAGGCTACCGGCGAGAGACTCAGCGATTATGTATCCCGCAAATTATGGACTCCGATGCACGCCGAGGAAAGCGCCCTTTGGAGCCTCGACCGGAAGGACGGCATGGAAAAAGCCTATTGCTGTTTCAACAGTAACGCCCGTGATTTCGCCCGCTTCGGACAATTATTACTCAACAACGGCCAATGGGATGACCGGCAATTGATCTCTCCCGCTTATTTGGCGGAAGCGACAAGCCCCGATACCCGTCTTGTCTATAAGGATCTCGGCAAACCCAACCATTGTTACGGATTCCAATACTGGATTCTCGATTACAAAGGGATGAAGATCCCTTATATGAGAGGAATCTTGGGGCAATACGTCTTCACGCTCCCGGAAAAGAACGCCGTGATCGTAAGACTCGGGCACAAACGCAGCGATACTTATACCGCCGACCAACATTATCCGGACGATATAAATACATGGTTGGACGCGGCGATGGACTTACTTCAATAAGAATCTATTTATCAAACGATCTAAAAATAAACGCACATGAGAAAAACGATTTTAACGACAGCGCCATTGGCGGCACTCCTATTGCTTTCTTGCGCACAGAAACCCAGTACGCAAAAGCCGGACATCACGTATATGCCGCAACCACCGTTCAATCCGCCGACGTATGTTTGCTACAAGGCCCCCGCTCCTATCAAGATCGACGGAAAGCTTTCTCCCGGGGAATGGGACGCGATACCTTGGACCAGCGACTTCGTAGATATCGAAGGCGACAAACGCCCGGCCCCTCACTTCCAGACCCGGGCCAAGATGACTTACGATGATAACGGAATGTACTTCGCCGTCCTTATGGAGGAGCCGCACGTATGGGCGACCATCACGGAACACGACGCCGTGATCTTCCACGACAACGACTTCGAGATCTTCCTGAATCCTACGAACGACACCCATAATTATCTGGAGTACGAGGTGAACGCCTTGGGTACGGAATGGGACTTGTTCTTAACCCGCCCCTATCGGGATAATCCGCAAGTATTGAATAACTGGGAGTTTACCGGAATGAAATCCGCTGTTTATGTGGACGGTACGCTGAATAACCCGAAAGACACGGATAAATCATGGAGCGTAGAAGTATTCATTCCTTGGACTTCCGTATTCCAAATGGACAGAGGAAAAGAAAAGCCGGAAATCGGCGAGCAGATCCGTGTGAACTTCTCCCGTGTGGAATGGACAACGGACGTGAAAGACGGTAAATACGTGAAAGTCCCTATCCAAGGAGAGGATAAGATTCGCGAGTACAACTGGGTATGGGCGCCTACCGGGGTAATCAATATCCATATGCCCGAATACTGGGGTTATGTTCAAATATCGGATAAGATTGCGGGAGAAGGTGAGACTCCTTTCGTAAAACATCCTTCAGAGGAGACGAAATGGATCTTGCGTAATTTATATTACCGTCAGAATGAGTTCGCCGCGACCTTCGGACATTATGCCGATAACATCAACGACTTGAAGGCAAACGAGCTATGCCCGCAAGAGATCGCCAATCAACTGGAAATACATACGACACCTTCCATGTATGAGATATCGCTACCCGCACCAGACGGTACGGTATGGAATATCCGGCAAGACGGTCTGGTATGGCCTAAAAAGAAATAACACAATTTATTAATCAACTAAAATATCATGAAGCAAAAGAATTTATGGATAGCGGCCTTGGCTTTAGGCATCACGCTATCGGCTCACGGACAACAAAGCGGTGGAGGCATCTCACCCACGATGTTGCAGCAAATCAAACAGTCTTATCAGGGAACGCCGGCCGATAAGGCGATCCGTAATGCGATCACCAATAACGACATCAACAAACTTGCCGTTAATGGGGAGAGCAAGAACAATTTGGATACTTACTTCTCCAATAAGGTAGAGAGCAAAGGGATCTCCAACCAACGTTCCTCGGGCCGTTGCTGGCTTTTCACGGGATTGAACGTGTTCCGTGCGCAGGCCATCGCCAAATATGACATGGGAGACTTTCAATTCTCCCAGAATTATTCTTTCTTCTGGGATCAATTGGAGAAAGCGAACCTTTTCTTACAGGGCATCATCGATACTCGTCTGAAACCAATGGACGACAAGATGGTGGAATGGTTATTCAAGAACCCGATCGGAGACGGAGGGCAGTTCACGGGTGTCTCCGATATCTTGACCAAATATGGCGTGGTTCCCGCCGAGGTCATGGTAGAGACCAACAGCAGCAACAGTACCGGACGCATGAGCAACCTGATCGGATTAAAGCTGAAAGAATACGGCTTGCAACTTCGCGACCTGTCTACGACCAAAGGCACGACCGTAGCGGATCTGGAGAAAAAGAAGACCGAGATGCTAGGTACGATTTACCGTATGCTCGTATTGAACTTGGGAGAGCCGCCTACGAAATTCACGTGGACTCGCAAAGACGCTAAAGGGAATCCGGTAGAGACGAAGGAATATACGCCTCAGTCCTTCTTCCAAGAATATATCGGGGACGATTTGAAAAACAACTATGTCATGTTGATGAACGATCCGAGCCGCGATTATTATAAGTTGTATGAGATCGATTACGACCGCCACGCTTACGATGGAAAGAACTGGACTTACGTAAACCTTCCGATCGAGGATATCAAACAAATGGCTATCGCTTCCATCAAGGACAGTACCATGATGTATTTCTCTTGCGACGTGGGCAAGTTCTTCGATCGTGACAGAGGTATTCTGGATGTAAACTTCTACGATTACGGTTCATTGATGGGTACGACTTTCGGCATGGATAAGAAACAACGTATCCAGACATTCGCCAGCGGTTCCTCACACGCCATGACCTTGATGGCTGTTGATCTCGACGCGAATGGAAAGCCGAAGAAATGGATGGTTGAGAATAGTTGGGGTCCCGGAGCGAACGCCGGCCACCTCATCATGACAGACCAATGGTTTAATGAGTATATGTTCCGTCTGGTAGTCAACAAGAAGTACATCACGGATCAAGTAAAAGAGATCTTGAAACAAACACCGACTCGCCTTCCCGCTTGGGACCCGATGTTCGCTGAAGAGGATTAACATAAAACTCAGACATCCTACCACTAAAAATCCCTCTTGGAAAAGGCTTCCCTGAAGATCCTTTTTCTAAGTGGGATTTTTCCATTCATTCACAATGATAACTTTACCTCATTTCCCCTAAAATAGGTAATGATACATTTAAGTGGGTTTTAATCACATTTTTTGCCGTCTCCTCGCAATTTCACAATTCTTTTTATATTTTTATATCCAAAATATGACAATTCTCATCGAGAACAGAAGAATGGTAAACAACAATCTAACACTAAGTCAAATTATAGCCTTAAAAGGAGGAACAATTGAAGAACTCTGTACATACGCAAAGGCTAAAGGCATAATCCTGCCAAATGATGAAGAATACATAATCACTCCAACAGAATTAAAAGCCATAGATCCAATACTAGCTTTTAACCTTAAGTTTTCAAAGTCGGTATCCTTTGAAAACAAAAAGAAGGATCAAGCGAAAGACACAGTTACAAAGTTCGGAGAAAATAGGCAAGACAACGATCATAAGATTAAGGTTGAGAAGGAACCTGAAATCAAAAGCATCGCTATACCGAAGCAAGAGTCCCCCAAAAAGGAAAAAGGGAGCAAACGGATAATAGGTATCGTCAAATTCTTTGACCCTTCTAAGGGTTTCGGCTTCATCATTACGAATAGTAAAGAAATCAGCGCTAAAGCAGAAGATGAGAACCGTCTATACAGCTTCTATATAGGTTCCACCGAATGGAACTCATCATCTTGTCCTTCAAATGGAGAATGGGTAGTCTTGACTCCTTCTAAAAATAAAAGAGGACAAAGGAACGCCGTAAATACGGAAAGGTTGGAATTCGATAAATCCACCTTTCTATTCGCAATGAAGTACCGTGGCAGATATGCGAAAATAGAAGGGACAGATGAACGATCCAGCAATAAGTACAATTTCAATATTCTCACTCATATTATCAGTAAGATCACAAAGAGAAATATGGTTACAGAGGCTATTGATAAAAGTACATTCCCAGACATTATAGATACGTTCTGCGAATACGTATCACGTCATGAAACAGCTAAACACAATGATCTTATATCTCAATTTCTCTTGGATTCAAACCTCAAAAATTTATTAACGAAAATATTCTGCGGTATTGAGTTCTTTACGGAAGATGATAATAAACAGATCATATATAACGCATTCAAGGAACGATTACTGAATGATCTGTTTAATAGCGACGACACGACCTTGTTAGAGACATTATCCACTCTGTTACGCCATCCCCAGTACACCTCATCGCCTCTATCAAGATCTTTAATGGAGAACGTGGGATACAAAAATATAGCTATACTTAACGACTATATCACGCAAGGAAATGATATTTCCTTCATGTATCCAAAGATAGGGGAAGCGCTCAACATTCATATAAAAAAGAATGTGAACGCTGTCAGATCCATCCTCGCTGAATTGACAAAGAGATCGATCCCTTTCTCAGATTGTTTCCCAACATCCCAAAAACATGACGATGAGCTATACCTATTATTATATATAGAGTCTGGCGATAGCGGATATTTGGACAGAATGAATCATTTCTCCCTCACCAACGAGTGGCTGAGCGGGCAACCAGAGGAATATATCATCTTATTCATCAAGCGATATGGCTCGCTCATGATGGATAAGGTAGAAACCGATACATACCTAAAATCCTTAGGCGACGATGCGATTATCAGGTGCTTGAGATCAATTACGATTGATGAGCAATTTCAATTATTATCACTTTATTTTCCAAGTGATTATGCGATATATATAGTTTCCAAGTTCTTTGCAGGTACCCGGCTATTCGATTTATATATTGGAGAGAAATGGGATACACTAAAAAGTGAGGTGCCTTATATCGCTTTTGATTTGGAATCTGATGGTGAAAAGATACGCCAATTTGCTTTTCTTTCCGAAAATAACACAAGGGTTTACGAAGGAGAGGATCAATTAAAGTCACTCATCAGACAACTAAAGAAACAGAAGCTGATTGTCGGCCATAATATAAAACAATGGGATCTCCCCATTTTAGCGAAAAAAGGGTTAGAAACGAGAGCGTGGATATGGGATACATTGGAGATTGAGATTTTGTTGAATCCCTGTCGCTATGCGTACTCTCTTCGTACCACGCATAATGCGGAGAATGATACAAAGCTTGTCAATGACCTCTTCTGGAATCAGCTTTACAGGCTCTCTGAGAACCAAGAACTCGTCAAGCAACTCAAACCCGTATTACCCAAACAGGTCAACAAAATACTGGAGAGTTTGCAGGCAGACTATTTCGCCGAGTATTTTCGGAAAACAGCAAAAACCAATCAGCGCTTTTTCCAAGAACTGCGGCCTCTCAGCAAGAAACTCATCAACAGTTTACAGAAAATTGCGGCAATCCCTGACGGTGAACCAACGCTGATCATCGCACCCGAAAACTTATGGCCTCGTATCGCACAAATAGTACAACTCTCGTTCCCCGTTATTCAGAATCAGAGAAAATACCGACGCATTGACAACAAGATACTTGTGGAATGCCCATTGTCTGATACGATAGAACAAAAAATATTGGAGCGGTTCTGTACGGTATCAAAGACCCCTATTCTTGAGAATCTAGCTCAATATCTCAAAGCGGAAAGCAAGGATGGTACAAAAATCTCTTTTACAGCAGAGCGCTTACAAGAATACCTTACCGATTGTGAGAGCCATATAGAATGTGTCGACATCAATGCCTTCGACAATGAGAAGATAACAAACAAACCATATAAACATATTTATATCATTGGGACGGAACTACACGACCGCGTGCATAAACGCAAAATAATCGAAGATAAATCATTTGCTGACCTTATCGCATCTGGTAGTAAACTGCCATTTATCATGGCAAACACCAACTTTGCCCCCGTGAAGGGAGCAGAACGGGATAAACTAGGCATCGTTATGCCTGAACTCAGCGCAAATGTGTGGGTGGAAAGGCAAAGAGATAGTAAGTTCGCTTTTTATCTAAACTATCAATATCAAGCTTATCGTAAAAGATTCCTTGATCATTTCAAGGCAAAACCGATAACAATTGAATGGGAAATTGATGGAGAGGATCGGGAGGGTATAAGCCTTACTCAAGTAAGTCGTGAGCGGAGCGCTTCCAATGTAGCACGTGTAAATATATCGACTACACAACGTAGCAAATACTGGTTGTTCCAGATGGAGATTCTCGGCAAGATACATGATGAAAACCCCAGCCTTCCGCTGGTGTATGTAGTAAACGACTTGAACGAGCTGAACGAACTTACAGCCTATGCGTCTTCACTCGGCTATTTCATCCCCGAACTGGGTTCTGGTTTCCGCAAGCTAGAGTATATTGGCAATCATCCCAAGGGTATGATAATTATCAGCAAACAACAGTTTGAGGATAGTATTGGCTCATATCGGACAGACAAACCTTTTTGCTATGTATGGGACAATATGGATATTGACCGCTATATGCTGATGTGGGATAAATTACCATTTGATGATGACTACGAAGAAGATATTGACACAGAACCAGATGATAAATTTCGCCACACAACACCTAGACAATGTATACATGCCGCTTGGCCTATATTTGAGCATTACTGTTCATTGGTGATGGCAAACAGTAAGGATACGAAGCTATATGTTATCGACCCTCATTTTGATGACTATGACGACATAGCCCATAGTTGTTCCGCACAATCATTCAAGGTCTCTTTATGGAAAGATGACGAGACTTATGAGATCGCTTTAGCCAAGGCCTCTCAATTCTTCCAAGATAGCCGCCAAAAAGAAAAAGATATGGATATAGCCCAGCAAAAAAACTTAATTCTTTCTCAATGGAACTATGCAGGGTGGCGTGATGGACAAGAAGCTATCGTAGACCATATGCTGGGAAAAAAGGGTGACTGTATCATCTCTATCCCCACCGGAGGTGGAAAATCCGTACTTTTCCAAGGCCCGGCGGTAAGCAGGGCGATGATAACCCAAAGGCTCACATTGGTTATCACTCCATTGCGAGCCCTAATGCAGGATCAAGTAGAGGAATTAAAGAAGAGAGGTTTTATCAACAATGTAGACTATCTGAGTGGAGATCGTCTTTACCCAGAAGTTCAAAATATTTATAGAGAAATACGCTCCGGTAACTTAGCCTTGTTATATATCACTCCTGAGCGATTTCGTGTACGCTCATTCATCAACGTGCTCTATCAACGAATGGAGATGGATGGAGGCTTGGAATATGTCGTATTTGATGAAGCCCACTGTATCTCTCAATGGGGACAAGAATTTCGTCCAGACTATCGCAATGCGGTACTTACTTGTATCGACTTCCGCAAGAAATATGATTTCCAATTTGCCTTGTTCTCTGCCACCGTCACCACGCAAGTCGAATCGGATATTCGCTCATTCCTACCGAACATACAACGATTAGGGCAAGCTCCAGAGGACTATAATCCGATCAGACAGCATATCAGCATTAGTTTTACGATAACCGAGCATGAAGATGCCGCCAGAATCAAGGAGATAGTCAATTATATCAACGAAAAAAATATTGACTTCCACAAAAGTTGCATGATTATATTCTGCCGTACGCATAGGCAATGCGAGGAGACGATGGACGCTCTTGTTAATATTTGTAATTCGTCGAACGCAGGACCAATTCTGTCCACATGCGTTGATAAGATTGGCTATTATCACGCTGGACTGGATGCTGACCACCGGAATGATATATACGATAAATTCAAGCGTAAGGAAGGGGTGGAGCCAATCTACATATTATGTTCGACAAAAGCATTCGGTATGGGTATGGATATACCCAATGTGCACTATGTCGTTCATTATAACCCACCATCAGTACTTGAAGACTACTTACAGGAGGTGGGGCGTGCGGGCAGAAGCGAGAAAATGTATAAAGACGCTTTTACGCATGATAGCAAGATACCCGCTATGTGCTTAACCTCGAATGATGATTTCCGTAAGTTAAAAGAACTACTTCTTAAAAGCCAAATGAGCTGGTCGAACCTTACGGACGCAAAAGAAAAGATACTTGCATTCATACAACAATTCCAGAGTATCGAGAAGACAATGACAGATCCGATCATTGTCCCATTTAGCGTGTGGATGAAGAACCCGGAGAACCTAAACGATTTGACCGCATCCAGACTCGCTTTCCATTGGCTTGACCATATCGGCTGCATTAAGCAGCGATATCTCGGACAGGCATATCTGGATGTAACGTTAAAAGAAGAACACAACAACTACCATAACAGGTCGTATACCAGTGTCGTATATCGGTACCTTTGCGAAGGTATAAAATCAAAAGAAAGCAGGAGCCTTGTTTCGAGCAAAGATATACAAGAATCCTTGAAGCTACCCATGCCAAAGATTATCAACCAACTAATAAAAGGGATGGAGATAGGCAAACTACGTCTGCACAATACAATGCGATGCCGGTTGATTCCACGTAGATATTGCGAATCACATTACATGATCAATCATACAGATAATCGTTATGCCCTACATATCATCATGGAAGGTCTCCGTAACTTACTTTCAAGCTGTAAAGTAGGGAGAGCTAAGTATATATATCAAGGAGAACGCGAAGAACTCTATAAACACTTATTAGACGACGTATCATTTCAAAATGAATTAAAGCACGAAAACGGTAAAGTATATATGCCCTGGTATGGAGACACCGAAAACCCACCTAGACTAGCGGTAACTATCGCTGATACATTCAAAAAGAATATCGTTACACGCATGGGGGCACAGATGTTTAATATCCTACATTATATTCCCTCCGTAACGTACCGGACAACCAGGATTGAAGAGGATATCATTGTGGAGATTACATTAAAAAATAATGAATGGAGTTCATACCTGAATATGCTGGAGAATGACTGCCTAAAGATGATCAAGTTTGTTATCGAACAAACGGATGAGTTCTGTTGGGCACAGACAATCATTGACTTGAACTGGACAAGCAAGGGTGTAAGGTATTTTGAAGATGTATTATCCGTACTACAGCATCTGCAATATGTCGAACATTCTCCATTAATTGAAACAGGCATCGAAATTTTTACAACCCCGACATCCAACCAGCCCATTGATAACGGTAATGAGGAAACATCGCCACTGTACAAATTCCGACAGGAATTTGATACGCAGGAGCGCATCAAGAAGGTACGACTGGCATGTATGAATATATTCACATCCGTACCCAACGAACAACAAGGGACATTCATCCAACGTTATTTTCAGAGCAGAAATTATGAGGATTATCTATCCTTGGCCGGTGATTATGCTCCCGAATACTCTGACATCATGGACGAGTTAACAGAGGAGGCTTTAATACAGGAAGAAGAGAAGATGTACGGTAATAAGGCTAAAAAAATTCCTGTAAACAAAGAACAGATTGCCATTTACGAACAGCCTAAGAACGTACATATAAATGTACAGGCAGGCCCCGGCGCAGGCAAGACACATATGTTAACAATGCGTTGTGCCCAATTAATATATAAGGAACACATAGACCCTTCACACTTATTGGTACTCGCTTATAACAGAGCCGTAGTTGTCGAACTGAGAAATCGTCTTAACTCTCTGTTCACTCGTTTAGGAATGAGCCGTATCGCACATCAAATCAATGTATATACATTCCATGCTCTCGCCAAGAAGAGCATGGGCAAGAGACTCGATGACCTACCTACCAAACAATGGGAAAAGTCCTTCCTTAATTATTTGAGAAATAATCAAAGGGAATTTATAGCCCACCTGCCACAGATTGAATTTGTACTTGTTGATGAGTTTCAAGATATCACACCAACAAGGCTCGATGCTCTTTTATATATCCACCAAATATTTCCAGATGCCAAATTCTTCACCATCGGCGACATAAACCAAAGTATCTACGGATTCGATAGGGTACCCAGGGATTTTAGAGGTAGGAAAGTGCCAGTTTCACCGACTCATTACGCACAAGTTATTAATCCTCAACCATATTATGACAGATTGGACGCAGAATTACACCCGGTCCAGTTGACCATGCTTACCAACTATCGCTCTTATCAATACATTTTGGATAAATCCAAGGATTATCTCCCACTAGAATCAGATGTTCCGAGATCAGCATCGTGTATTATGGAGTATGAGCCGAAAGAACCATACGTTTTTGAAATTGATAATAATGCTGATAATAAACACTATTGGTTTACGGAATTACCCAAAGTGATAAATTGGGCTAAACAACAGAATAAGGAGGCTAAAAGAATTACGGACAATGATCGGCTTGCAAACCTACGGCGTATTAACAGCATTGCTGTTTTCTTTCGAACAAACAGCGAGGTTTATCGGGGGTACTCTAAAATTAAGAATCAACTTCCGGAAGGTGTACGTATCCGTATACAAGGAGAGAGTCTTTGCGAGTTATGGCGTGAGCGTGAAGTTTATTACCTCATCGATACACTCATGAAGCATCCTAACCAGTCTATCGACTTACACAATGACAAGACCGCTAATGGCATTCGTAAGTTTATCAAAAAACAGATGGAGACCTCGCCAGCATGGGACAAGTTCATGCTGGATGTAACCTATACATTGGCGTTAAACTATATTGACTCTATCCGGTCGGATTATCAAAGTCATACTTGGAAAGACATGGTTGAGTACATCAAGGAGATCGCAAGCAAAGATGATGGTGGACAGGTATATAAAATATATGATAATTATCGTACCGAACGTATTCTTCAAGGAGATATGCTAACACTTGTGCTTACGACCATGCATAAAGTAAAAGGCTTAGAGTTTGATGTGGTTTTGATAACACCATCATTCTCAAATTTGCCTCTAGTTCCTCATCGCACATATGATGAGGGTGAAAGCCCCTTGGAGGATGATCTCGCTGATATGGAAGAGGAAAAACGATTGATGTTCGTAGCTTATACACGTGCTAAAAAGGCATTGTATATATTCAAAGGTAGACGTGAATTGGCACTTAAAAATGGAGAAATATTTCTCGCTCCAGACCTCGCCGCCCTTAGATATACGGAACCGAAGGCCGGGATCGACAAATATTATATATCATATACCGCACAGAATAATATATTTACACGTATTGATCCATATATATTCAATAGCGTAAAGAAAGATGATCCTGTAGAGATAAGAATGGAATATGGGAACTACCTCATCATACATAACAGACAGTGTATAGGTAGATTGTCCGGCAAGAGTACAATCTTGAGTAGGGCAAAAAACGATCAAATTACCCTACTGAAGAATTATTTTGTCAGCAATGTCTTTGTATGGACTTACGAAGACACTGTCCATGCTGATGAGGCCAACAATAGCGAGTTCGCAAAGCGGTGGTGCAATGAGGCGAAGAATAAAGGATATATTTATGTAGTACAAATAGCAGGATTCGGGAGTCCGATATAAAACAGATCGTTATGGAACAAGTAAAAGATAATTTCAAGCACGATTACAACCTTGCGGTGAAATCATTCAACGAGAAAGATTACACATCATTTTTTCGTAACATTCGTCCATGTATAGAATTACTAAGTAAACTGATCATCTACGATGTCCTCGGCGAGGATAAAGCAGTTGAGCTGATTGAAGGTGAGATTTCCATTGAATGGGAAAGAGGAAGCAAAACATATAAGCTCATAGAATACCCGGCCCGGCGCAAACCCACGGGAAGGGAATTTTGTGACCTTGTACCTCAGGTATATTATTATAAACATAGTGGTGTAACAACCAATAAAGATGAAAACAAAAAGCGTCTAAAAAGAGGATTAGATAGTTGTGCCGGAGCTCTTTCCCGTTACTATAGTATCGCAAGTGAGTTTGGCAGTCATACAGGTAGCTCTACAATGAAAGTAGACGTACAGGCAATAAGTTGCGCTGCTTTTTTCATGGGGTATTATGACTTTTTGAGTAGCAATAAGATCTTATCTACATCCACCCTCTCTTTTCTCATGAACCTTAATGCGTTCCAATATGATAATCCTCAGATGCTTGAGGAATCAAAGCAAAAAATAGATGATTTAATAAAGGATCTTGAAAGTAAAGAAACTGCTCTTATCGTTGCTCAAAAAATGCAAGCGGAGGCAGAACAACAGCGATTGGAAGCGGAGCTGCGCACAGCCGCCGTAGAGACACAGCTCGAGGAGTTGCAGAAACAAATTACGGAATTCAAGGGACAACTGGCACAACAGTCCCCGATAAACACAAATGAAGGAATAGCATCTACAGAGGAAAAAGAAGAATTGAAACCAATAAACCAAGAGGCTCTCCATTTTAAAGAGATTATGCAAGCTCATAGAACCAACTGGGACGTAACCGAAGATTCTATGGATGATGATCAATTAGATCTTATAGAATATAACAAAGATAAATCAATGCTTGTGGCAGGATGCGCTGGTAGCGGAAAATCAGTTATCGCAATGCACAAAGCTGAGCAATTGTATGCAGAGGGTATGGATGTTATACTGATCGCATTTACAAAGTCCTTGAATAGTTTCATGAAAGCGGGTAAACAAGACCCCTCTTTTCGATTCTACTATCATTATCAATGGAAGAAAAACAATATGCCAAAAGCAGACTATATTATTGCAGATGAGATTCAGGATTTCACACGTGAAGAGATCCAAGAGTTTATCAACGCCGCAAGGAAATGTTATTTCTTCTTTGGTGATACGGCCCAATCGATTTATAGGCAATACGGCAAACAGACTATGACTATAGCTCAGATAGCAGAAATGACCGGATTAAATACGCTCCTATTATTTAATAACTACCGACTGCCCCGACCTGTCGCAAAAATCACCCAAAATTATGTGGGAGTGGATGTACAAGAGTATAAAGAAAAAGTCTATCAAAACAAGGAAACAGAATTGCCGCATTTTGTTCATACCAATAATGAAAAAGAGGAGTTTACGGCAATAAGTTCTATTATAACCTCAAACCCAGAAAAAAGCATAGGCATTCTTTATCACTCTAATGAAGCTGTGCTACAACTCAGTCTACAGATGACGGAGCGAGGTATTCCATGCGAGTTTAAATATAATGCCAATGAAGGTGATTATAATAACGTTGATAAACTTGATTTCAATACCCTAACCCCAAAGATCATGACTTACCATAGCGCCAAAGGATTACAGTTTGATATTGTCATTTTACCCGGATACAATGGTACTGACGACACAGAATCCCAAAAGGCACTATATGTAGCGATGACCCGTACTATGCATAAACTATATGTATTATACACAACACCAGAACTGAAGCCTCCTTTGAATGTCCCGTCACATTTGTACATAAAGACATTATAAGCCCATTCTCCTATAAGCTACAACCTATGGCAAACACGATTCCGCAAATGTAAAAGAAGAGAGATATTAGTAGAAGAGGTAGAATAGATGAGATTCGAGCGTGGAACTATTTTCTATTACCGTAACAAGGTTGGCTATTCAACCTACAATAATAAAAAAATAGCTCCATGCTTTAGACCATATATAAATCAAAAAATCAAACCTCACAACGAATGGATTTGGATTTGCCGCAAGATTTGATCCGTCGCTCCTACACTGTTTTTCACAAAATCACCGGCAGCTTGCCCGGAGGTTTCCAAGGCTGTCGGGTCGGTCAATAACTCGTCCATCTTCGTTCGGAAAGAGGAATCGTCTGTGATGGAGAAACCACCACCTACGGCGATCAGATCCTTCGCCTCCTTAAACTTATGGTATCTCGGGCCGAATAAGACCGGCATCCCATAAACGGCGGCTTCCAACGTGTTGTGGATACCCGCTCCGAAACCACCACCGATATAAGCGATCTGTCCATAGCGATAAATGGAAGATAAGAGTCCGAAACTGTCGATGATCAAGCAATCCTTATCGGCCAGATCATCCTCATGCGCCTCCGATAGACGGACGGACGGACGTTTTAGCATCGCCTCGATAGAAAGGAGATGTTCCCGGTGAATCTCATGCGGGGCGATAATCAACTTCATCTCCGGATGCTCATGGAAATAAGGGATAAAGATCGCCTCGTCTTGAGGCCATGAACTGCCGGCCACCATCACGATCGGCCTCTTACCCTCCTTGCTTTCCAAGAAACGTTTGATAAACGGAAGCTCACGAGCTTGCTTACGGACATCCAACACCCGATCAAAACGGGTATCGCCGGTCACCGTCACATTCGTGATACCGAACTCGTTCAAGAGTTTCATCGAACGCTCGTCCTGAACAAAAAGATGATTAAAATAAGATAGCATCTTCCGGTACGGCTTTCCGAACCATTGGAAAAATAGCTGGTCGGGGCGGAATATAGCGGAAATGATATAAACCGGTATTCCCCGCTTCCGCAACTCACGCAAATAGTTCCCCCAAAACTCGTACTTGATAAATATGGCGATCGCCGGGTTCGCCAAATTCAGGAACTTCTTCACCCGGAAAGGCGTATCGAAAGGAAGGTAGCAGATCACGTCCGCTCCCTTGTAATTCTTCCGTACCTCATAGCCAGAGGGAGAAAAGAAAGTCAGCAACACCTTATACTCCGGATGTTCCGCCTTGATCTTCTCGATCATAGGGCGCCCTTGCTCGAACTCGCCCAGCGAGGAGGCATGGAACCAGATGTATTTAGCGTTCCGGTCGATCTTCTCACGAAGTATGGAATTTGTTTTCCATTGCCCGAATCGCATCAGTCTCGCCTTTTTATGGAAAGGCGAGATCAAAGCGACTACAAAAGCGTAGAGATGTATTGCTAAACTGTACATGATTATTTTAATATCTCGATAGCCCGTTGGATACGGCGGATAGACTCCTCTTTACCTAAAGCCTCGGTGATATCAAAGATGCCGGGGCCCTTGCCCTCGCCAACCAAGGCCAGACGGGCGGCGTTCATGATATTCCCCAAATGATATCCCTTGCTCTCGATCCAAGCCTTGCACTCGTTCTCGGTACCTTCTACGTCGAACGGCTCACGGGCACGCAATTGCTCGATAAACTCACCCAATTGAACAGCCGAATCTTCCTTCCAGCGTTTCTTGCGAGTCTTCTCATCGTACTCCGTCGGGGCGATAAAGAAGAAAGAGCAAAGATCCCATAACTCACTCACGAAATTGACACGGCCTTTCATCATACCGACTACTTTCTCTACATAAGCATGGGTAGTCTGGATACCGTGGCTTTCCACGATCGGCAAGAATAGGTCAGCGATCTCCGTATTACTCTTCTCCAGCAAATAGTGATGGTTAAACCATCTGCCTTTCTCATAATCGAACTTAGCACCGCTCTTGCTGCAACGAGACAGGTCGAACAAACGGATCAAATCATCCATGCTCATCACCTCTTGATCGTTACCCGGATTCCAACCCAGCAAAGCAAGGAAGTTTACGACAGCCTCGGGGAAGTAGCCACTCTCACGATAGCCCGATGAGACATCACCCGTCTTCGGATCGTGCCATTCCAAGGGGAATACAGGGAAGCCCAGACGATCGCCGTCACGCTTGCTCAACTTACCATTACCTTCCGGTTTCAACAGCAACGACAGGTGGGCGAAACTAGGCATCGTATCTTCCCAACCGAAGAAACGATATAATAATACGTGAAGCGGCGCGCTCGGCAACCACTCCTCACCACGGATCACATGGGTAACCTTCATTAAATGGTCGTCAACGATATTCGCCAAGTGGTAAGTAGGCAATTGGTCAGCCGATTTATATAATACTTTATCATCCAAGATAGAGGAGTTGATAACGACCTCGCCACGGATCAAGTCATTCACATGGATATCCTCATTCGGCTCGATCTTAGCACGAACCACATACTGATGACCGGACTCGATTAGGTTCTGAACCTCTTCAGGGGAAAGTGTCAACGAGTTGCGCATTAGCGAACGGGTAGAGGCGTCGTATTGGAAATTGGCGATCTCCTTCCGTTTCTCCTCCAACTCGGCAGGCGTATCGAACGCTATATAAGCATGGCCATCGTTCAGCAATTGATCGACATACTTCTTGTAGATCTCACGACGCTCGCTCTGGCGATACGGGCCGTAGTTGCCGCCGAAGCTCACGCCCTCGTCGAACTTGATACCTAGCCAAGTCAAGGCCTCGATGATATAGTCTTCCGCCCCGGGAACGAAGCGTTGGGAATCCGTATCCTCGATACGGAGAATCATATCACCGCCATTCTGTTTAGCGAATAAATAGTTGTATAAAGCCGTGCGGACACCTCCGATATGCAGCGCCCCCGTAGGACTAGGCGCAAAGCGTACTCTTACTTTTCTTTGAGTCATAATACTTACATTCTATAATAATGCGGCAAAAGTACGCCTTTTTTTCCGCTTAGTGAAGTTTTTTACGTATATTTCGGACGCTAAAAGGAATCTATATGAAACAAAAGAATTACAATATACCGACCGTGGTCTACTTCGTGGTGACCGCGTTACTTATCGCCTACTTCTTCCCCCGGGAGGGAAAATTCCGTTATCAGTTCTATGAAGGCAAGCCTTGGAGGTACGGATTGCTCACCGCCCCGAGCGATTTCCCGATCTACAAGACCGACGACGAGGTAAAAGCGGAGAAAGACAGCGTACTCCGTAAGTTCGAGCCTTATTACCGCATGAACCCCGGCATCCAGAAGGAAGAGGTCGAGAAACTGCGCACCAACTACAATAACGACAATAGCCTGCGAAGCAAAGTATCCCCCGCTTACATGCAGTACATCGAGAGCAGTCTAATTAACTTATACAAGAACGGTATCATCTCGTCGCAGGATCTGGACGAGCTACGGAAAGAGGAATACTCACGTGTCAACCTCTTGGAGAACGCCGTCGCACAGCCCCGCTACGTGAGCGACTTCTTCACCGTGCGCACCGCCTACGAGTTCATTATCAACAACTGCCCGTCACGGCTGGACAAATCCATCCTGCAATCGTGTGACATCAATAACTACCTCACCGAGAACATATCCTATGCCGCTGACATGTCCGACAAGATCAAGGAGGATATGCTACAGAGCGTATCGATCGCCAACGGCATGGTACAAGCCGGAGAACGTATCGTAGACCGGGGCGAGATCATCGACAACCATACCTACAACGTGCTCCGTTCCCTAAAGGCCATACACGAGGCCAAGACCGGGGGCACGCAGACGCAAGGCATCATATTGGCCGGACAATTCGTGCTCGTCTTCGGGCTAATGTTCTGTTTCTGGCTCTACCTATGGTCTTTCCGCTTGAAGATATTCCACAACCGGAAGAACGTACTATTCTTGATCCTCTGCATATTCGTGAGTTGCATCCTTACGGAACTATGTGTTACCTACGCATTATTCAACGTATATATATTGCCGTTCGCCATCGTACCGATCGTAGTACGTACCTTCTTCGATTCCCGGACGGCGCTTTTCACGCACCTTATCATCGTGCTGATCTGCTCGTTGATGGTACCTTTCCCGCATGAGTTCCTGTTGCTACAAACCATAGCGGGCATGGTCGTGACGTTCAGCCTGAGAAACCTGAGCGAACGTTCGCAACTGATCCGGTGCGCATTCTTCATCTTCCTCTCGTACGCCATCTGCTACATGAGCCTCACGTTGTTCCAAGAGGCGAACCTGAATAAGATCAACTGGATGATGATGCTCTATTTCGGCATCAACTTCATCCTCGTCATGTTCACCTACGTATTGGTATATATGCTGGAGAAGACGTTCGGCTACGTATCGGACATCACCTTGGTGGAACTGTCCAACATCAACAACCCGATCTTGAAAAAGCTTAGCGAGACTTGCCCGGGCACGTTCCAGCACTCCTTGCAGGTATCCATCCTCGCTTCCGAGGCGGCCGCCAAGATCGGCGCCAACGCCCAACTGGTACGTACCGGCGCCCTTTATCACGACATCGGGAAGATGAGCAACCCCGTCTTCTTCACCGAGAACCAATCGAGCGTGAACCCGCATAACCAGTTATCGTTCGACCAAAGCGCGCAGATCATCATCAGCCACGTCACCGAGGGCGTGAAGATCGCCGAGAAGGCCCTGTTACCCAAGGCGGTTATCAGCTTCATCCGTACGCACCACGGGCGTGGCAAGGCGAAGTATTTTTACAACTCTTTCAAGAACCAATACCCGGACAAGCCGATTAACGACGAGCTATTCACCTACCCCGGCCCGAATCCCTTCTCGAAGGAGACCGCCGTACTGATGATGGCCGATTCCGTGGAAGCCGCCTCCCGCAGCTTGAAGGAACATACCGAAGAGAGTATCAGCGCCTTGGTGAACAAGATCATCGACGGGCAGATCGCCGACGGCTTGCTAAAGAGCGCTCCGCTGACCTTCAAGGACGTGGAGACCATAAAGAGCGTATTCGTAGACAAACTGAAAACCATGTTCCATACCCGAATCAGCTATCCGGACTTGAAAAAACAATAGCGAACCAGCATGAACGACCACCTACTCTACTTAGCCTCGACAGGGATCGTAGCCTTTACCTGCCTTCTGGTCAGCGGACTGCTGTTGTCGCTGAAGACCTTGCGGGAAAGCACGATCCCCAAGTACCGGACGGCCTGCAAGTATCTCGCCTTGGCCTCGGCATTGGTAGGCATAGGGCATATCTTCATCTTGTCCTCCGGCACGGACGAGCGAACCATCATGGAGTTGTTCTACTTCCCCATCCTGCTGATCAGCGCCTCGCAAGCGTTGCTGTTCACGTTCCTGCTCACCCTCTTATTCAGGGGAAAGAACGTGACCCGGAGGAATATCCTCCTCCACGCCATGCCTACGATCGCGCTTACCGTAGCATACACGATCGCTTGTCTCTTCCGGGAGGATGTCCATACGTATCGTTTCGACGTATGGTGGGATAATCTTGGGAACCCGCCCCTGCTGATACGTACGCTCACGTGCCTCGTATACCTTGTCCAGCTAGGGGGCTATACACATTTTTTCTTCCGGGAGCGGGCGATCTATCTAGGTAACCTGAAACAGATACCCCAATCACCCGAGCGACTGGAATTGCGCTGGGTAACCCGTGCCTTCCTATGGGCGCTGGGTATCGGCATCGCCGCCGTGAGCCTCTGTTTCTTCCCGAATAATTACTATAACACGGCGGTCAACTTCGTGTTCGCCCTCTTCTACGCCTCGGTATCGATCCACTACGCCAACTACCATTACACGTACGACCAACTATACCTGCGGCTCAACCTCGCCCCGCAAGCCGACGCCGATACCGATCCCAACCGGATGGACCTAGAGGATCTTATCGGCGGGTTGCTGGAAATCGAGGAGGACGAGTTGTTCCAGCAAGCGCAAAACTATATGGCCAGTTCCTCACCCTTCCTCAACCCGAATTTCAGCCGGCAAGACCTAGTACGTGCCCTCGGTACCAACGAGAAGTATCTCTCCACCTCCATCAAGGACAAGCTGAACATCACGCTCAAGGAATACATCGACCGCTACCGGGTGAACCACGCCCGTACCGAGCTGTTGATGCCGGGCGACAGCCGGAGCATGGAAGAGATCGCTGTCGGCGCGGGCTTCACCAGCTCCCGCACCTTCTCGCGTATCTTCCAGAAAATACTGGGAGTCACCCCCGCCCAATACCGGCGGCAGGCGCAACAATGAGCATTTTCACTTACCACCCTCGCCGTCGACTGTCAATAACGACACGAACTCATCGATACCGATAAGTTCCACTTTCGGGAAATCAATCGCATGAAGCACATCAAAATGATGATCTTGACTGACTATAAAGGAAGCGTTCGCAGCGATGGCGCAATCCACGAACTTATTATCATCCGGATCCGCCTGTATCAAGTTAAAACGAAAGTGCACGTCAAGCCTTACCGTATTTTTCCGGGAGATTATCGCCTTGATAACATTGCCGGCGATATCCCCACCCATCTTTTGCGATAGGATCTCCTCGTATTCTGATAGGATCTCATTGGTATAGCACAAGATGTACTTCTCCGAGAAGAACTCTTTCCACACCGTATAATAGGCCCCCCGCCTAGACAAGGAGATCAAGAGGCAATTCGTATCCAACACTACCCGCCTCATCGCTGTCCGTTATAAGGGATACGCATATGCTCATTCTTCCATTGATCTATCACTTGGTCGTTTAGCTTGCCGCTATCCCACAGCTTATCGATCGCTATCTCTGCCTTCCGGGCGAAATACGCCGAGAGCATATCCTTGATCTCGTTCAAGGTATCATCGCTCTCCACATACGACATCAAGTCCAATATCTCCAATTGAGCCGCGCTAAATACCGTTCTTTCCATTTTCATCCTTTTTTTGTTGTTGACACCCCACAAAGGTATCATTTTTCCCAAATCTGTCCTCTTTTTTCCCGGATTTGTCCTCTCATTCTTACCCCGAACCCCGTTCTTTGCCGGCAGTAATCACTTAATAAAGGAATACCATGGCAGAACAAATCATTCTCAACACAGACTTGTACGATAACCTGCTCACCGAGCGCAAGGGCGACTACACCGCCAAGCCGCGCATCACCGGGACATTGTATAACACGGACATCGCCGCCCGCATCGTGGCCGCACGTACCGAGTACCAACACGGCACGATCCTCAACATCCTCGACATGGCCGACAGCCATAAGGTGCAGGCCATCGCCGAGGGCAAGAGCGTGGTGGACGGCGTGGGCCAATACCTCGTCAACGTGCAGGGGGCCTTCGAGGGCGAGAAGGCGCAGTTCGAACCCGGGAAGCACGCCCTCGGCATCACCTACACCATGGGCAAGCTCTTGCGCGAGACCCTCAAGCTGGTGAAGGTGGTGGTGAACGGCGTGGCGGCCGTAGGTCCGGTGATCAATACCGTGACCGACTCCACCTCCAAGGCCATCAACGGGCAGCTCAGCTCCGGCGGAGCCCTCGTGCTGGGTGGCGTGAACCTGAAGATACAGGGTGATGATCCCTCCATCGGTGTCTACCTCACCCCCACCACCGAAGGGGCCGCACCGATGAAGGCACCCGTGGTGATCGCCAACTCGCCCTCGCAGGTGATCGTGCAGATGCCGACGCTGGCCGACGGGCAGTACACCGTGAGCCTCACCACGCAATACAGCGGAAGCCGTAACGTAAAAGAGCCCCGCACCTACACCTTCCCCATCATCCTTATCGTAGGAGAAGGCGGTGGGGGCGACAGCGAGAGTCCGGACGAGATCTGAGGACAACGTTGTCCGGCATGTCCGGACAACGGCTGCCAAGCATCGAGGACAACGGCTGCCAAGCCTGCCGGACAGGGGCTACCGGACCTGCCGGAAAAAACAACCGATTTATAAACCCTATTATACACATAGAACATGAGAACATCATTACATGACATCCACCTACCGGCAAGGCGAATATTCGCCTTGCTGATCAGTGTCGCGACACTGATCGCCACCCTCCCGACAGCGGCCCGCACGCAAGCGGAACCTCCCGGGGCACTCGACCTTGCCACCCTGCCGGGCACCCTGAACAATAACTGGTACATCAACCTCGCGTACCTAAACGGCACGTGGGTGTACAAAGTAGGGGCATCCGACACGCAGGCCCCGACCACCGGCACCCCCTTCAACGGTACCATCACCGGCACGATGCCCGAGGTAGGCCGGCAGTTCGTCATACACCCCTCCGCCGATCCCGACAGCGGCAACCCACCGGCGCTGACGCTGAAAGACGCCGTCATAACCTCAAGTGCCAACCAGCTCTTCTATATCAAGGCCGGCGCGGAACTGACCCTCCGGATCGAGGGGGAGAATCGGATCGAGATCCTAAGCGACCTCATCTATAACTTAGGCACGCTCACCCTGACCGTAGCCGATGCGCAGGAGATAAGCCAAGGTATCCTAAACGGATCTCCCATGGGCCCGGGCCCGGGCACGCTCACGGTCGATGCCCAAGCGCCGCTCAGCATCGGCAGCATCCGAAACAACGGGGCCAGCCGGATGCATCTGGACGGAGAGATACATGTCATCAATAAAACACAGGGTGCCTCAGCCTTTACAAACAGCAATACCTCGCCGGACGCGATCACGTTCGGGGATAACGCACGGATCCACCTGCAAGCGAACGGGCTCTGCACCTATGTAAGCGGCTTTATCGAACTGTATTTCGATACCGCCCCGACCGATGGCCGGACGCTGTCCGTCACCCCGGCAGGCGACGACGAGCCGGCGGCCACCTTCGCGACCGACGGGACCTGCGTGAGTTACGCCTTCCTCGCCACGGCCGATACGCGGTATACCGCCTCCCTCGACGGCGAGCGGCTATATGCCAGCAGGCGTCACAGCGGGTCTTCCTATGAAGACGGAGACTACCCCTTCTTCCGGACAGACGGGGCATACTGCCAATACCAAGGCGCCACCGCCACCCGCCCCACCCTGCGGCCGCTCGACCTTTCCAAGGACTACGGCTACGGCAGCACCCGCACCGGCATCGACCTCTTCTTCGCCCCCGCGGACGGATGGTACTGCGACGAGAAGATGTTCGACGGGACGGTGACGACAAGCAACAGCTCATCCTACAGCATCACCATCCCCGCCACCATCCATGCCGAGGGCGAGGCTACGCTTACGCTGGACAAGGTAGATTTCCAGCCCCCGACGGGCACGGCCCTCACGGTAGCGAGCGGGACGGTGACGCTCCAAAACAACACCTACAACGCCCTCCTGTCCGGAACCCACGCGCTCCGGGTAGAGACGGGAGCCACCTGCCTCATCCAGCCGCCCGCCGACCCGGATAACACCTTGGCGCTGACAGCCGCCGAGCAGGCCATCCACCCCGAAGGCGACGGCACCGTGAAGGGCCTTGTCCAACTCACATGGCCGGAATCTCCGTCTGGCTACATCTACCTCAACCCGGCGGAACCGGCGGAGAATCCGCATGGTCTGACCCTCCGTCTTACAGGCATGAAGAGCATAGCCACGAACTACCCGCTCTCCTTCTACCTAGAGAGTCAGTCGACGGGCTTGAAACAGGAAGGCTACCGCTCCGACGCCCCGGGGCAAACCTACCTCAGCACCTTCCCCGCCGCCCATCCCGACGGGCTGACAAGCTACACGGGATTGCGCGAAGTCCCGCCCACTTGGATCGTGATCGACAAGGAGACGGCCTTCGACGCGAGCATGCCGGGCCAATGGCTACGCGTCACCGAGAAGGGTGTCCTTACGGTAGGGAAGATAGGAGAAAATGGAGTATTTCCACTGGTGAATGATCTCGAGCTGCAGGACGGCGGGCAGATCCGGTTCGCCGATGACGGCGTGCTAGGACTCGTAGCGGCCCGCTTCACCCACCTCTTCCCCAACCGCAACCAATGGCGGGCTACCACGCTAGCGTCCGGTACCGCCGACAAATTGACCGGCGACGCGGGAACCCCCTGCTACGTGCGTACCGGATATCCCGACGCCACCGACCAGACTTGGCAGCCGGCGGAGCCCGACAACCTGTATATGCAGTTCGCCGCGGGTGACCCCGTGCTGATCGCCGGCGAAGGCCCGGAGGCAGACACGCTGCGCCTCAATTACAGCAATACCTACCTCTTCAAGGACAGCCCCGACTCCCCCGTCGAGCCCACCAGCCCCGCCGAGCCGCTCAACACGGGCGTGTTCCTCTTCAAGGGTAATCAAGCCTCGTACAATGTGGAGATGCGCAATATCTACGTCCTCAGCGACGACGGCAGCCGCTTCGAGCTGAAGGACCGGGTTACCCTGCGACCCTTTGAGAGCTATGTCGTAGCCAACGCCGCCACCCAAGCCCTGCTGAAGAGCCTCCGCTTGGACGGTATCGTCACGGGTACGGAGCTGGCCGAGATCCCGGCGGACAACAGCTTCCGCGCTTGGGCCGCCGACGGACGTTTGCACCTTAGCGCCGACCATGCCGAGAAAGTCGCCGTATACCACGTCAGCGGGACCTTGAAGTGCTACCTACCGCTCTTGCGCGGCGAGACGACGATCGCCCTTCCTTCCGGCATCTATCTCGTCCGCCAAGGCGGTACAACGATCAAGGTCAGGTTGTAGAGTATCCCTTCCCCTCTCAAAGAGGGGAAAAGATACCTACCGCTATCCATTAATATATACATTATATAATATACGCATTATAAATACATACAGACATGAATACATTCAGATATATCCTATCCCTGCTCTGCGCCATGCTAGCCCTGTCGCAGACCTCGCTAGCGCAAGACACGAAGGCGGTGCCTTCCGACCCGGTCTTCCCATACCTCCTCACCATCCAGCAACCCGCCGAGGGAGCGACGCTGGACGTAATGATCAAGAATGCCAGCGGCACGTTCACCGTCGTATCCTCCGGCCAGACCGTCTACAACGGGACCAAGGTAGACCTCTTCTTCGCCCCGCAGGAAGGCTACCGGCTGACGGAAGGCTCCATCACCTACAACGGCAACGCTACGAACGCGGAGACCCTAGCACCGAACGACAAGGGCTACACCGCACAGCGCAGCTTCACGATGCCCGCCCAGCCGACGACGGTTACCGCCGAGGCCGAGCTTATCCGCTACACGATCACCTACGATCCGGCCGGCGGCACCCTCCCGCAGGGCAGCCCCACCCAATATACCGTAGTATCGGACGATCTCACCCTTCCTAAGCCCACACACACCAATACCTACCTCTCCTTCGAGGGCTGGAAAGACGCCGACGGGAATACGGTAGCGACCGTGGCGAAAGGCTCCACCGGCGATCTCTCCCTCACCGCCCAATGGAAAGAGAGCGAGCTGGCAGAGGCGGTAGGAGGGCCGGACGAGACCCGGATCATCACCACCACCATGACCGCCGATGAGATACTGGCCGATCTTGCCGCCACATGGCCCAAGCTCACCTTCACCACCGACAGAGGCGACGTGATAGAGAGCCCGATCTCGTGGAAACTGAAAGACGGCGCTACCCTCGACCTCACGCCCGGCAAGAAGAACCCCTTCATCTGGACAGCCACACCGCTGCCTGATGGCGTGAAAGGCAATGGGTACGTGATGTCCGGCACCACGCAGGTCTACCTCGAAGCCTCCCCTATCACCCCGGAAGACAACGGCGAGATCACGATAACGGCCGAGAACAAGTTCCAGCAAGACGGTGGTACCGACAACTACTTCAACGGAGAGATCAACGGAGAGGAGGGCAAGACCATAAACAAACTCACCCTCACCCCTCCCGCCGATACCGATATGACAATAAAGCTCAACGAGGTAACCTCCACGACCACCCTCATCAACGGGACCGGGACCGGGAAGACCAACCTCACCTTGAACGGCACGAACAGTCTGGGCGCGGTCACGATCGAGCCCGGCAACGAATTGACGCTCACCCCCGGCGAGAATGCCGGTGACCTTGTCAACACCGCGGTCACCAACAACGGCCATTTCACGGATCTTACCGCACGAGTGCCCACCGTGACACTCCCCGGCAACATCACCCTCGAACGGGTAGACCCGGCGGCAAGCACCCCGATACCATCCACTGACGGCTACGCGGAGCTTGAGGCCGGCATAACCGCCCCCGAAGGCACCCAAATGAATTTGACGTATCAATGGGAGACTTTCAACGCACAGGCCGGCACATGGTCTACCGCCCCGGACGACTCGCAGCTGCGTAACGCCTCGAATACCTACAGGACGAGAACCGTAGGCCAGTATCGTTGCCTAGTTACCGCAGAGGTAACCGTAAACGTAAACGGCACGCCCACGACCACGACGCTCGCCACGCCCCCGGCTGCCGTAACTCCCGTAACTCCCATAACGCCTCCTACGCCCCAGCCCGCTACCTATACCGTAACCCTCCCCGCCTTGGTAGGTGCCTCCACCACCCCGGCAGCCGGAGCGCATACGGTAACCGAAGGCAACGGCTTCTCCTTCACCCTCACCTTGGACGCAGACTATGACCAGTCCGTCCCCGTAGTGACCGTGAACGGAAACGCCCTCACCCCCGATGCAAGCGGCAAGTACACGATCGTCGATATTTCCGCCAACCTGACCGTAGCGATCACCGGTATCGTGAGAAATACCACGACCGGTATCGAGCAAGTGGAAAACGCTACCTTGATCCGTGCCGAGAGCGGAGCCTTGCTGATCCGTACGCCGGTCTCCGTGACAGCGCAGGTGATCGCCCTCACCGGAAACGTAGTCCGCACGGTACGGCTTCCCGCCGGAGACAGTCGTGTAGATGGCTTGGCTAGCGGTATCTATATCGTCCGCCTATCCAATGAGATAACGAAGAAAGTGATAATCCGATAGGCAAGGTTTCACGAGTGAGAGCGGCTGTCATCGCCGCTCTCACAAAAAGAGGTTGTTAGAATGCCCATTGTTAGGTTCTTATAATCGCAGTTATAAGCATCTTACAATGGGCATTCTAGCAACCTTACGATAGGCATCGTAATCAGGATAGGATAAAAGAGGTCGTTTTTAGCGTTCCAATAAGTCCAAGACCAGCTCGAAGCCTTCGGCGCCGCTATAATAAGGATCCGGGACGGGAATAGAATAAAGACAGTCACAAGAATAAACTACCGAAGCATTGTCTAACTGATTCTATTTCGTATATTTGCCATTGAAAACCAGAGACAAAAGAAGGATAAAGATATGACAGCATTAGAACTCAACGCAGAATTATTCCGCCAACTCAGTATCATCGCCGAAGATGAGACCTTGATGCGTAAAGCCGTAGAAGCCATCCGCCGTCTTGCGCAGCAAAAGGAAGCACAGACTGAAGAGACTGAATATATTAGTAAGGAAGAGGTGCTGGAGGGAATAGATGCCGGACTGAAAGACATGATAGCCGGCAGAACACGGCCAGCGAATGAGTTATTAGAGGAGTTACGTCATGAATTATAGAATAAAAACAACCAAATCTTTCGATAAAGAAATCAAGCGGCTTGGTAAACACTACGCATCCATCGCAAATGACTATGCCGCACTCCTTGATGAACTGGCACAAAATCCCCGACTCGGTATCGACCTTGGAAGTGGTCTCCGCAAAATTCGTATGCAGATCACCTCCAAAGGAAAGGGTAAAAGTGGTGGCGCAAGGGTCATCACTTTTACTGTTATTGTATCGATGGAAGAAAGCGAAATTAATCTCCTTTATATCTATGATAAAGCGGATCGTCCCTCCATCAGCACACACGAAATAGAGAGACTGCTTCATAAAAACGGATTAAGGTAGCCTATCAGAGTAAACTCACAGGATACGATCCTTACAATATTCCAACAACCCGGCGCAAGCATCTTCCAATAGATCCAAGACCAACTCGAAACCTTCGGCACCGCTATAATAAGGATCCGGGACGTGATCGTACAACTTATTCCGGGAGAACTCAGTCATCTGATGGATCTTAGCGACGGATTCCAGATCGGGAGCCATCCGTTTCAAGTCCGTTATATTTTGGTCGTCCATGCCGATAATCAAATCGAAGTCATGAAAGTCCCACTGACGTACCGGACGGGAGATCGAATCCAACGAATATCCCCTACGGGCCGCATGCGCCCGCATCCGTGAATCCGCCCGGTCTCCCTCATGATACCCGGTGATCCCGGCGGAATCGATCTCGATCCGATCTCCCAATCCCGCATCCTTCACCAACTTCTTCATTACCGCCTCCGCTGACGGAGAGCGACATATATTCCCCAAGCACACAAACAACAACCGTACCTTCTCCTCCTTCATCACTAAGCTCCTTTCCATCAATTTTCAATTCTCAATTCTCCATTTTCAATTCTCAAGCCGGGTCTACATCATAATGAACCAGCAACTGCTTAAACGGCACATATCCCTGCATCTCCGTATGAATCCCCTCCAATATCTCACGAAGCGGAGCGATCCCGGCGGATATCTCGATCTTCAAGACGATCTTCTTGATATGAAGCGTCTGTACCCGGGTGATAGGCGGCGTAACCGGCCCCAACACCCGCTCACCCAAACGAGCACGAAGTTTCTCGGCGTATAAAGCAGACATTTCCTGCAAAGCCTCCTCATTCCGACTCCGAAGGATCAAGACGATCAAACGGTAGTAAGGCGGGTAACGGAACATACTACGCTCGCTCAATTGCAAGCTCACCATTTCCTTATAAGCAAAATGCTGCACCATACGGATCAAAGGATGCTCCGGCTGAGTAGTCTGCAAGATCACCGTACCCCGCTTATCCCGTCGTCCGGCACGTCCGCTAACCTGTACCATCAATTGATAAGCCCGCTCGTGCGCCCGGAAGTCAGGGAAATTCATCAGGCTATCGGCACTCAGGATTCCGACCACGCTGACATTCCCGAAATCCAATCCCTTCGACAACATCTGGGTACCAATCAAGATTTGTGTCTTCCCCTTCTCGAAATCCGAGATGATCCGCTCGTAAGCCGTGCGGGTACGGGCCGTATCGAAATCCAGCCGCTCCACCTTTGCCGCTGGGAATTGCCCAGCGATCTCCTCCTCTACCTTCTCCGTACCGAAGCCTTGCATCTTGAACTCCGTCCCCTTACACTCTGGACATACCTGCGGCAAGCGGTAGGTATAACCGCAATAATGGCAAACCAGCTGATTATGCGCCTTGTGGTAGGTAAGGCTAACGTCGCAATTCACGCAACGAGGCACCCACCCGCACCCTCGGCACTCGATCATCGGGGCGAATCCCCGGCGGTTCTGGAATAGGATCGCCTGCTCGCCCCGGGATAGGGCCTCCCGCACCTTCTCCACCAACAGAGGGGAGAAAAGGGTATCTTTCATGATCTTCTTGCGCTTTAGCTCCTTCACGTCCACCGTAATAATCTCCGGCATCAAGCAATCACCGTAGCGGGTAGATAACTCAACCAGACCGTATTTCCCCGCCGTAGCGTTGAAATAAGAATCGATGGAGGGAGTGGCGGAACCCAATAAGGTCTTACCGCCGTGCATACCCGCCAAGACGATGGCAGCGTTACGGGCATGGTAACGGGGTGCCGGGTCCTGCTGCTTATACGTATTCTCATGCTCCTCGTCCACGATAATTAAGCCCAAGTCCTTAAACGGAAGGAAGAGGGAAGAACGAACCCCCAATACCAGCATAGGCTCGTCGTTATGCAATAGCTTATTCCAAACTTCCACCCGCTCGTTATCCGAGAACTTAGAGTGGTAGACCAATAGCTTATCCCCGAATAATTTCGCCAGCCGTTCCGTGATCTGGGTCGTGATAGCGATCTCCGGCAACATATATAAAACCTGCCGCCCCAGCCGCAAGACCTCATGGATCAAACGGACGTATATCTCGGTCTTACCACTGGAAGTCACGCCATGAAGCAAGCAGACCTCCTTCGTCTTGAAAGCCTCATGGATCTCTCCATAGGCTTTCTCTTGCGCCGGACTGAGCGGATTCGGCTCTTGCAAGCGGCAGACGGATACTTGCAAACGACCCACCTCTTTCTCGTAACTCTCCAAGATACCCCGTTTCAGCAGACCCTCCAATACCACAGAGGTATAACCACTGCGTTCCAATAGCTCTTTCTTGGAAAGCTCCTTCGATAAAGCGGGATTCAAGGTATGGCTTAAATCCAAGAAGCTGACCAACAGAAGCTCTTGCTTCCTCGCTCGTTTCAAATCCTCGAACACCGCCTGTAATTTCGTCTCATCCCGATAAGCCTCAGCCAAACGGATAAACGCCTGTGTCTTGGGAACGAATCCTCGCTTTAGCTCCTCACTCACCTCGACCGCCCCTTTCACCATCAAGGAAGAGACGATCGGGACAACATTTCGAAGGCCGGTCTTCTTCTCCAACTCCGAGATCGTCAATTTCAAAACCCCGCTAAAGGCATCCAGTACCGCTTGCTCGTTCGGGCGCAAGGGGGCGGTGGCCTCGAAATCCTCATTATAGGTAACCGCCGTCTCGCTTTCCAACTTCAAGCCGGAAGGCAAGGCCGCCTTATACACGTCGCCCAGCTTACATATATAATAAGAAGATATCCATTTCCAGAAACGGAGTTGCGGACGGCGGAGCACCGGCGTGGCATCCAGCAAAGCGTAGATCTCCTTCGTCTCAAAATCGGATACCGGTTCCCGGTCGTGTACCTCCATGACGATAGCCGTATAATATCGTTTCTTCCCGAAATGCACGATCACCCGGCAACCGGGAATCACGGCTCTCTCCAGATCTTCGGGTATCCGATAGGTATAGCTATTCTCCAAAGGAAGGGGAAGTATGACGTCCGCGTATTTCATTCAAACAGGTGTTTCATTACGAGCCCAAAAATAACAAAAAAGGCCGGACTTCTAAAGCCCAGCCCCTCTCATTTTATTTTCACCTATTTAGAACAAGATCGCTGCCGTGATAGACCATCCACGGTTCTTTCCGGCACCGTCGGAGAGGTTCACCTTCTCAATGCTATAGTTATCAGTCAGTCCCAGACCATAATTGAAACCCACCTGCAAGTGGCTGATCAACTCCACGCCGGCACCGAAGTTAAGACCTGCGCTGAAATTCTTCGCCTTCACCTGATCCGCTACGGAACCCGGGATATCCCAAAACTTATCACCGCCTACACGGAAACCGATATACGGACCGGCTGCCAAATACGCCTTGACGATCGGTAAACCGAATTTCCATTTCAAGTTGACCGGAACATCGATATAATCCGTCTTCATCGAAGTCTTAACCCCGCCAGCCGAGGTCGTCTCCAAACCTTTTTGCGAATACAACACCGCCGCATCGATCCCGACACCGACCAACGGTAAGGTCGTCTCGATCATCGGACCCACTTGGAAGCCGGTTACGTTATCCGCTTTCAACACGTCCGAGTTGAAATGAACAGACGATATATTCACACCTCCCTTGATACCGAATTTAAGCTGAGCGTTCGCCGGAAGCGCCATCAACGCTAGCAAGGCAACCATAACAAGTCCCACAATTTTCTTCATATTCATACTTCTTTTGTTAATTACTCGTTGCAAATAAACGCACTTTTCTAATAATAAACAAATATTCTCTATAGAGTGTTCACGGAATACCCCAGTCCTTTAAACGCAAAGAAAGCATGCATCTTACACACGGAGCTCATCCCGTCGGTCAGATTCATGCTTCTTTCCCTAATTATTATGGCAAAATAATTATCCGAAACCATGAGACGACTTGATAAGAAAACCTTGGATAAAGAATAGTAAAAACCGGATACGGTTCTTGCGTTCTCTTCCGGCCTTTCCTCGAAGCCGTCGAAAATATACACGCCTTGCAGGTCTTCTGACTTACTTCCGGTCTTAAGCGCCTTCCCATTCACTTGAATGAACAGTGGCAACAGTATTGCTCAACCCGTTTATGAAGCTTACAGCAGCGGGACTGTCCGGGATTCTCACCCGATTCCCTTTTAATCCCTATCCGGCGATTGCCGAAAGGGAACAAAGCATGTAGCAAAGATACATAAAGTTTTGATGTAGCCTAACACTTTAAAGAAAAAATATCCTTATATTCCCGGTTCCTGATATAGCATAAAGCCGCCCCGATAGCCGTGCGATATTCGGCATACTCCGGTATCTTGAAATGGACATCACACATCTCCTCCAGACGGGGGAAAATATCCGGGCATTGTGGCAAGCGAGTCAGGTTACCGATCAATACGATATTCTTGATATCGCCATTTAACGAGGCGAAAACAGCTCCTTGCCCGATGGTCTGCAAGACCATATGAACGATACCGAGAGCGATATCCTCAACCTTAGCGTTCGCATCCGCTTTTCCAAAAATAGAGGCTGTCACGTCCAGCGGCAGGCCGGGTAGCGGATGCGGCGTAATATCCCGGATATGCAAGTCGATATCATTCAAGGAACCGTGCTCGGCCAAAGACGCTATTTGGTGAAAGTCATGCGTTTTCAATAATAGCTTAGACAAGCCGAGGATGGTTCCGCCACCGATACCCAATCCCCCGATATGCTCGATCGTGGAGCCTTGTACCTTGACGAAGGAGGTACCCGTTCCCATGCTGACCACCAATAGACTGTCCAGTCCCGTATTATATTGCGCCCCTAGCCCATTCGCAAGGAACTCATCCGTCTTCGCGGTTGGTAAGCCATATAAAGGTTGATCGATATAAGCACTACCTACACCCGTCAAGATCACTTTCTCTATATTCGAGAGAGAGATGTTATTATCATAAATATACTTACCGAAGGCCCCGAATAAAGAGGTTACCGGATCGGTAGCTTTCACGAACATCGGGTTCTTGATCTTCTTATCCTCCACACCGACGATCTTGGTCGTGCTACCTCCCACATCTATACCTATAACGATTCCCATGATTCTTTCCCTTTTTAATTGAATAATCGCTACAAAAGTACATAAACCCGCATACAATACTAAAAAAGGCCGGACAAAATCAATTGTCCAGCCTCTCTTTATTTAAAAACCGTAAGGCCTAAACTCTATTTATTCGCCTAACAAGATCTCAAGGATCTGGCAAGCTGCCTTCGATACGGAAGTACCCGGGCCAAAGATAGCGGCAACGCCAGCCTTATACAAGAAATCATAGTCTTGAGCCGGGATTACACCTCCAGCAATAACGATGATGTCCTCACGACCTAGTTTCTTCAACTCCTCGATAACCTGCGGAACCAACGTCTTATGACCAGCGGCCAAAGAAGAAACGCCCATTACGTGAACGTCGTTCTCCACAGCTTGACGGGCAGCCTCGGCCGGAGTCTGGAACAACGGTCCCATATCTACGTCGAAACCACAGTCCGCATAACCAGTAGCGACAACCTTAGCGCCACGGTCGTGTCCGTCCTGACCCATCTTAGCGATCATGATACGAGGCTGACGGCCTTCTTTCTTAGCGAATTGCTCGCAAAGCTCGCAAGCTTTCTGGAAGTCTGCGTCTTTCTTAGTTTCTGATGAATACACGCCTGAAATAGTTCTAATGATTGCTTTATAACGACCTACAACCACCTCGCAAGCATCGGAGATCTCTCCCAATGACGCACGCAAGCCGGCAGCCTTAACAGCCAACTCTAATAAGTTGCCCTTCTTCGTCTTCACGCACTCCGTGATATCAGCCAAAGCTTTTTGAACAGCGGCTTCGTCACGGTTAGCACGCAACTCCTTCAAAGCGGCGATCTGCTCGTTACGTACGGCAGTATTATCGATCTCAAGGATATCGATCGGATCTTCCTTCGGCAAACGATATTTGTTAACACCAACGATGGTCTGAACACCAGAGTCGATACGAGCCTGTGTACGAGCGGCAGCTTCCTCGATACGCATCTTAGGAAGACCTGTCTCGATGGCTTTCGCCATACCACCCATGCTCTCGATCTCTTGGATCAATGCCCAACCTTTATGTACCAACTCATTCGTCAAAGACTCTACATAGTAAGAACCAGCCCACGGGTCGATCTCCTTACAGATCTTAGTCTCTTCCTGAATGTAAATCTGTGTATTACGAGCGATACGAGCAGAGAAGTCGGTCGGCAAAGCGATCGCCTCATCCAATGCGTTCGTATGCAAAGATTGTGTATGTCCTAATGTAGCGGCCATAGCCTCAATACAAGTACGTCCTACGTTATTGAACGGATCTTGCTCGGTCAATGACCAACCGGAAGTCTGGCTATGTGTACGCAATGCCAATGATTTCGGGTTCTTAGCGCCGAAGCTCTTCACGATCTTCGCCCACAACATACGAGCCGCACGCATCTTGGCGATCTCCATGAAGTGATTTACACCGATAGCCCAGAAGAATGACAAACGGGGAGCGAACGCATCCACATCGATACCGGCGTTGATACCGGCACGAAGATATTCCATACCGTCGCACAACGTATAAGCCATCTCGATATCAGCCGTAGCACCAGCCTCCTGCATATGATAACCGGAGATAGAGATAGAGTTGAACTTCGGCATCTTCTGAGAGGTGTACTCGAAGATATCAGCGATAATCTTCATGGAGAACTCAGGCGGATAGATATAGGTATTACGTACCATGAACTCTTTCAAGATATCGTTCTGGATCGTACCGGCCATTTCCTCCAACTTAGCACCTTGCTCCAAACCTGCGTTGATATAGAATGCCAATACCGGAAGCACACCACCATTCATGGTCATGGAAACAGACATCTTGTTCAAAGGAATACCATCGAACAACACTTTCATGTTCTCCAAGGAACAGATAGATACACCCGCTTTACCTACATCACCAACCACACGTTCGTTGTCGGCATCGTAACCACGGTGAGTCGGAAGGTCGAACGCAACGGACAAACCTTTCTGACCGGAAGCCAAGTTACGGCGATAGAAAGCGTTAGACTCCTCAGCGGTAGAGAAACCCGCGTACTGACGGATTGTCCAAGGACGCATAGCGTACATACCGCTGTACGGGCCACGTAGATAAGGAGGCAAACCGGAAGCATAGTTCAAGTGCTCCATACCCTCCAAGTCTTCTTTTGTATATACAGGTTTCACCTCGATATGCTCGGGTGTTTTCCAATTGGGCTCGATGCCATTGGCTTTTGCCCATTCGGCAGCGTTTGTAGCTGCGAATCCGGCATTCTTTATATCTATGTTTTTAAAATTTGGTCTCATAATTGTTTATACTTAAGCGATTCCTAATTTAGCGTTGAATGCTTTCAATGTCTCAAGCACATTGCTCTTTACATTTACGAACTGGTCGATACCTTGAGCCTTCAAGTCGTCCGCGCAAGCAGGAGCTCCGGCTACAACGAATTCGGCACGTCCGGCCAAAGCCTTGTAAGCGGCAGGAGCGAATTCAGCATACTCGTCATCACTAGAGCAAAGAACCACGATCTCGGCACCAGCCTTGACAGCAGCCTCAACACCAGCCTCAACCGTATCGAAGCCTAAGTTATCAATTATCTTATATCCGGCACAACCGAAGAAGTTAGCGGAGAACTGTGAACGAGCCAAACGCATCGCCAAGTTACCTATCGTCAACATAAATACCTTCGGAGTCTTGCCACTCTTCTCTGTCGTCATACGCAAAGCCTCGAATTCGGAAGCGCCGCGAGAGAAATCAAGAGCCGGGATCGTTGCCTCACCGCAATGACCACCGCCACAACAGCAAGAGCCTTTTTCTTGAATCTTATCGGCAGCTACTTCCGTGAAGTTAGGATACTGGTTAGAACCCAACAAGATCTCACGACGGGTAGCAACCGCTTTCTTACGAGCTACATTCGAAGCGTTAACGGCATTCTGGATCTCACCTGCGTTCACGGCAACGGAGAATCCTCCTTTTTCCTCAACCTCCAAGAACAACTTCCAAGCGACATCAGCCAAGGAATTCGTCAATACCTCTACATAATAAGAACCGGCAGACGGGTCAACGACCTTATCCAAGTGGCACTCTTCCTTCAATAATAATTGTTGGTTACGTGCGATACGCTCAGAGAAATCGTCTGGAGTCTGGTAAATCTTATCAAACGGGCGAACCGTGATAGAGTCTACGCCGGCAAGAGCGGCAGACATAGCCTCAGTTTGAGAACGAAGCAAGTTTACGTGAGCATCGTAAACCGTCATGTTCCACTCTGAAGTCTGTGCGTGAGCAACCATCTTGCAAGCGCATTCGCAGGCCGGCTTATAAGCGGCTACAATCTCGGCCCACAACCAACGAGCCGCACGGAACTTAGCGATTTCCATGAAGTAGTTAGAGCTGATACCAAAATTGAATTTGATTTTCTTGGCAACCTTGTCAGCGGTGAAACCAGCCTCGGTAAGTTTTGCCATCAATTCGTTACCCCAAGCCAAGGCGTAACCTAATTCCTGAGAAATGTAAGCGCCAGCATTGTTGAAAAGGAACGCATTTACAGCCAATACACGGTAGTTAGGCAAAGCCTGTCCAGCTTTGAGCACAGCTGCGGCACCTTCTACCCACTCACTGTTTTCTTTACCTTTTACTAAAGGTTTCTTGAAAGCGTCATAGTTTACAGAACCGTAGCACTTCTCTGCGTCGACACCCTTGCCTTTGAAGTAGTCAGCCAAGATACCGATCAACTTCTCCGCTTTGCAGTTGCAAGTGTTGAAGTTCAATTCTACGGAAGCCGGACAAATACCTTCTAATAAAGTAGCTATATTCTCCTCGTTCACCTCATCACCTTTGATGATGAACCCAAGAGAAGTAACACCTTTCGTCAAAAGGTCAAGTGCTTTCTCGTTAGCACCCTTGAAGCAGCAAACTTCAATGTTCTGGCGTACCTTCCAATCGTTGTCTTTCTTCGTTCCACGAACATAAGGGAATTCACCGGGAAGAGACTCTGTAGTCTTTAAACCCTCGATGTCTTCTGCACGATAGAAAGGATTTACATTAAATCCTTCGCCTGTCTTCCAAACAAGCTTTTTCTCAAACGGTACCCCTTTCAGGTCGGCCGTTATCTTCGCCATCCACTCTTCAGTAGACACAGGAGCGAATTCTGAGAAAAGTTTTTCTTTAAGTTCTGCCATAATATTAGTTGTTTATTAAACTGGTATTAGTAATGTTCAATACTATTTTGTTCAATTACAGATGGCAAAGGTAGAATAAATAAACAGTACCGACAATGAAAAAACAATGAAATCGCAACTACTTTTAACGCCTTTTAGTGGTATTCTCCCCGTTTTCTTGGCATTTTGATAAAAAACACACTTTTTCTTCAAAAAAACTCGGTTCAACTATTGCAGAATTAAAAAATATATCTACCTTTGCATCGTCAAACAAAAACAATGACACCTAAATGGTGGATTCGTCTAACGGTTAGGACACATGCCTCTCACGCATGTAATACGAGTTCGATTCTCGTATCCACTACAAAAGCTCTCAATCTATTGGTTGGGAGCTTTTTTTTATATACCTTCGCTACCCGATAGTATCCTAAGTCTTTTATTATACACTAAATTATATCATGAAAAGTAAAAAGACCGTCTTTCTGACCGGAGCCACCGGGACGATGGGGCATGCCGGATTGGTCGAGTTGTCCAAGCGGCTAGATCGTTTTAATATAACACTTTTGGCTCGTCCAAGCAAAATCAATAAAGAGAAATTAGCCGCATATGAGGCCATGGCAGGGATCCGTATCGTTTGGGGAGACTTGACAAATTATCAAGATGTCTTAAATGGAGTAATGGGGGCGGACTACGTATTGCATGTAGGTGGAATGGTTTCCCCGGCAGCGGATTATTTCCCTAAAAAAACCTTGAAAGTAAACACGACCGCCGCCCAATATATCGTGGATGCCGTAAAAGCACAACCGAACTCAGACCGGATCAAGGTAGTCTATATCGGCTCCGTGGCGCAAACCGGCCACCGTAACGCACCTGTTCATTGGGGACGTACGGGAGATCCGATCAATATAAGTGTCTATGATCATTATGCCATCTCAAAGACAATAGCCGAACGTATTTTCGTGGAGTCGGGTATTAAACATTGGGCGTGCCTTCGCCAAACCGGTATCTTATGCCCCGAATTATTATTCAAGGGTTCGGACCCAATCACATTCCACGTACCGCTAGACGGCGTGCTGGAATGGGCTACTGCCGAGGATTCCGGTCGCTTACTAGCGAATGTATGCGAGGAGGAGGTGCCGGATGAGTTTTGGAACCGTTTCTATAATATTAGTAGCGGCCCGTCTTTCCGCCTGACGAATTATGAGTTTGAGAGTAAATTGTTAAAAGCGATTGGCTGTCCCGCCCCAGAGAAAATATTCGAACCGAACTGGTTCGCTATCCGTAATTTCCACGGACAATGGTATACCGATTCAGATCTATTGGAAGGATATCTGCATTTCCGCAGTAACCAAACTTGCGACGATTATTTTAAATGGATGGCCAGCCAAGTCCCTTGGTATTTCCACCTAGCAAAGATCGTCCCTCCTATCTTCATAAAACTGGGTATGGGAGCCATCGCTAAAAAGCCGGGACTGGGAACTCGTAACTGGATCAAGAACAGACACCAAGATCGTATATCCGCATATTTTGGCTCGTATGAGGATTGGCAAGCAATCCCGGGTTGGGATAAGATCCGGACAGAACGCCCCTCCGAAACACCCGTCTTTCTGGATCATGGTTATGATGAAAGTAAGCCTAAATCGGAATGGGATATCGAGGATATGCGTAAAGCCGCGGAATTCAGGGGAGGAAAATGCTTGTCACCGGTCATGACAAAAGGAGATTTATCGACTCCACTCGATTGGGAATGCCAATTCGGTCACCGTTTTAAGGCCTCTCCCACATTAGTATTATTAGGAGGCCATTGGTGCCCGGAATGTTTACCTCTCCCTTGGAATTACGACGAGATCGCTAAAGGAAATCCGTTCTTTGCCCAAGTGTGGTATCCATTCCACGATAAAAAGGAACACAATGTATATGATGAATCCATATTCACTGACTTCAAGGAATAAAATTCAACGCATCAAGAGATTTTTGTTTTTTAGATTATTTATCTCAACGCAACATACTTTTACCGGATATTATCTGTTATAACAATATAAGCACTATATACCATAAACATAAAAACAGATTTTATCATGACAAAAGGATCGATCGGATTAAATGCAGGAGCTATCTGGAATTTGCTTTCAGATGGCCAACATTGGAGTTTTGAGGCGTTGAGAGCAAAATCCGCTCTAACAGATGCGGATCTATGGTCCGCTATCGGTTGGCTCGCTAGAGAAAATAAGATTGAAATTGATAATACCAGCAGCCACCCTATCTTCTGTCCGGGTACCAACTTTTATTTTTAAATGACATTTATGATATTTCATTGCGAAGGATTTCACTTTCTTCGCAATGAAATCTTCAAAAAAACACTTACTTTGTAACCCTAACGAAATAAAAACAATACGATTATGAATCCTACTTTCGGAGCTTCCATTCTTTCTTGGATACCACCTATGTGGACACCAGAAGCCGGTCTTTTCGCTATCCAGCAAGCATCTGCCGCCGGTTTTGATTTACTGGAAATTTTGTTGCCTCCTTCCATGGAGTTCGACGCTCCAACCGTAAAGCAACAATTGAAACAACACGGATTGAAGGCGACTTGTTCTCTCAATCTTCCCAAAGAAGCGCATATTCCTTTTTATCCCAAGAAAGCGACTTGTCTGATCAAGGAGGCGCTGGATAAAGCGAGCGAACTGGAGGTTGATTACTTGGGAGGTGTCTTACATTCCGGCATCGGGGTCTTTTCCGGCAAACAGCGAACACGGGAAGAAGAGAATACGCTTTGTGAGGTATGGGCAGAGGTTGCCGAATACGCCGCCCGATCAGGAATCACGATCGGTATCGAGCCGATCAATCGCTATGAAAGTTATATGTGTACCTCTGCAGAGGAAGTCCTGCGCTTTATCAAACGCATAAACGCACCGAATTTGTCTTTGCATCTGGATACTTTCCATATGAATATAGAAGAGACGAGTTTTTATGAACCGGTTATTGCGGCTGGCAACCGGCTTCGCCATATTCACATGACCGAAAGTGACCGGGGAATGCTGGGTGAGGGAAACGTACGCTGGGATGATTTGTTCCGGGGACTACAGGAAATCGATTTCAATGGTAATTTAGTTTTGGAGAATTTCTCCAATTCTGTTCCCGGTATGGCGGAAGCCGTATCTTTGTGGCGTCCGTCTAAATACAATGCCGATACCTTAGCCAAAGGCAGTCTCGCCTTCATGCGTAAGATGGCATGCGAATATCAATAAAGCATCAATTACCGCAAGACCGCCACAGTATTACCGCACGGCGGTTGCAGTAATGTCATGTCAAATGAGATGGTAGCATCAATCTTATCATTTAAATAGCTGCTGAACGACAGCGCTATCCCCGTCATTCGGAGCAGGTTGTATATTCAATAAACGGGCAATCATCAAGTAAAGGTTCACGTTCGCCATTTGCGGGACCTCCGCATGTCTCTTGAACGAGGGACCTGCCGCATAGAATATGGCCTCCATCTCCGGCGTAAAATTATCGTAACCATGTGTCGCCGCATAACGGGGAGATGATTTCTCTCGGAATTCTACATACGTTCCAATATGTGGAGAAACAACTAAGTCACTAACTCGAGGATTCTTTCCGTAAACAAATTTCTCAGGGATCTCGTTTTTCTTCCATACGGTTATATTCGGCACTTTCTGTAAAATCGCATAGGCAGTATCCACATAGGTTTTCTTGGGATATAATAATGTAGGAACGCCATCAAAAACACAATCGAAACTATCCCGGGGTAGATAATCATTCAAGTTCACATATTTCTCGGGATAATAGGTGGCCATTCCATGATCCGAAAGAACGATAAAATCGATCTTATCGAAAATATCCAACTGACGGGCTTCCGTGAAGAAATGATTCAAGACTTTATCCAAGTTCTCCACCACATCCAAGGTCGCCGACGAATCCGGGGTAGCGGAATGACCTATCGCATCCGGTTCTTCCATATACCACATAATCAAATGAGGACGCACATCTTCCGGCAACTTCAGCCAAGAGATCACGGAATCAGCACGATCTGAAAAAGGAACCGATTTATCAAACGGCTTCCATATTGAAGGCTGGCCACTCTCTAAAGGCACCTCACTACCTACCCAATAGAACGAGGCGGTACGAACCCCTTGGCGTTCCGCCGTATTCCAAATAGGTTCTCCACCATAAAATTGCGGATCAAGATTTCCCATCCGGTATGAGCTATCAAGCTCCGCGTCATAAAAGAAATTATTTACCAAACCATGGTGATCCGGATGCAATCCGGTAGCCATGCTATAATGATTCGGGAAAGTCACGCTGGGATAACACGGGCGAAACGTGGAGCGAACCCCCACATTCGCCAAAGAATCCAACGTCGGAGTATGAGCACGTGACGGATAATCAGAGCGGAAACCGTCCATTGATAAAACTACGACATAACGATCCGATTGTTTTTTCGTTTGGCAACCGGTAAAAGCCAATGAACAAATACAAAAGAAACTAACGAGTAAGAACTCAATACGATTATTCCACATATCATTAAATTAAAAAAGAGGTCCACAAAGATAGTGAACCTCTTCTAATTATTAAATTTTATCTAATGAAAGATTTTTCTTTTAGAAGATATACTTGATACCGAATTGCATCTGCCAACGAGACACATCGTTCAAATTATCCTTGAAGGTTTCGTCCAAATCTTTCGCCATCGTATACTTCAACGTATAGTTGTTCGCCGCACTCGGGCCTTGTCCTTTCGGGATCGTCAAGAACTGATATTGCTGATTACCCAAAACGGTTGTTTGTACCACACCCCAATTACGATTCAACAAATTCAAGAAGTTAGCGATATTGAAACTAAAGCGCAAAGTATGTGAGCGACCATTCTTCTGGTAAATCTTTATATCATGAGAAACGCTCAAATCCAATTGATTCGCAAATGGAGCGACAGCACCGTTACGTTCGGCATACTCACCTCTATGTTTGCTCAAATAAGGATCTTGCTCGATAAAGGCATTCATCGCTTTCCATGCATCTTCTTGGCTATCGAAATCGCCCGGTAACAAATGATCTTTTACCTCGTCAAAATTCGCGGGGATATACATCAAGTCATTGGAGAACTGAGAATCGCCATTCGCGTCACCATTATAACAATAAGAATAACGGAACGGACGATAACGCTGATAAATCAAACCAAAACTTGTTGCCGCATATTTACTCCAGTTAGCCGTATAAGAAGCGGACAATAACAAACGACCATCAAAAGAACCTGCCGTATAGCCTACTTCTTCCGCATTTCCGTCCAAGGCCGCACGGTACTTCCAAGCGGAAGTCGCCACAGACGATGTTCCGTCTGTTACACCTCTAGACTGCCCGAAAGAGTAAGATCCATTCAAATACAATCCCTTCAGGATTCCATCAACAAAGTTTTTCTGCAACTGGAAGGTCGTATAAAGCGAATGTCCTTTGCTGGTATTACGCAGCATCACGACATGATTCGCAGCCTTTTGATTTCCTTCTCTATCGCTATAATAGCCATTATAATATGGACGTGCATTACCCGCTCCACCGTCATTTACAAATTGCTCGGTCCGATACAATCCGATATTGTCATGATAAATAGCGTTAATGTCTTTTGAATACAGCAACTCTACGGTAGCGACCCAACCATCACCAAACTTATAATCGGCAGCGATATTACTTTTCCATAAGCTCGGATATTTAAAGTCCGGATCCGTAATCGCTATATCCGAACGTGTAGCGCTACCTTCAGCCGGTTTATAAGTATCCATATTTCCGGTGAAACCTAGTGAAGGTCTGCCGTCGCTAATGATATTGTCATTTTTATCCTTTACCGCCCGAACATTTAGGTCACCAAACAGAACACCATTGTTGCCGGCTTGATTACTGATCCATACATAAGGAGGAGTACCCGTGAAGAGTCCCGTACCACCACGTATCTGTAAGCTTCCATTCTCATCGTCAAACGGTTTGTAGTTAAAACCGAATCGAGGAGAAAACTGAGGTTTGGCGTTCGGATATTTAGAAACATCGATCTTGATGCCATCCCGATAGGTCTCGGCGGCGACTTTATCATTCGACTGCAAATCAGTCATAAAGAACGGAACATCGATACGTAAACCTAACGTCAAGTTCAATTTATCACTTACCGTCCACTTATCTTGGGCATACAAACCTAACTGGAATACATTTATCTCGGCGAATGGAAAATCATCCGTCATCGAATATCTTTGCGCATAGTATTGATACCCCGTAGAAGAAGAGTTCGTTATACCCGTCACATTGGAACCAAATCCAAAATCTTTCGGATTAAACTCACGGATATCAAATCCTTGTACACTTCCGTTATGAGCGGCCATGTATTGTTTTGTAGCCAATACGTTGAACTTGAAATCATCGACAGAATTAAACACCCAAGAACCCGGATAGTTTTGAGCGAAACCATTCTTAAAGGCACGATAGTCACTTTGCGTTCCAACCGTAATCTGATGTTTGCCAAAATTCATCAAGAAGTTATCCTGTATCTGCCAGATATCAGTGTTCAACTGGTTATTATAGGAGTTTGCCTCGGTTCCGAAAGTTGTATAAGCATTGTTACCACCATCCAAGATATCCACTTGCGGGAAGTAACCGCCATCCATATCGCGATAATCACGCAAACGGGAATAACCGATCTTCAAATAGTTAGACATACGGTCATTAATGGTCGTATTCAAGTCGGCCATCCAAATATTGAAGTTATTATTCGTCCGGTAGAAAGAAGAAGAGTACGGAATAGCGAACGCATTCGGTCCACGTCCGTTATTCGGCGCACCGGAAGTAGAAGGGTTATTCGTATTAAACGATTTCAAATAATAATATTTTAAGCTCAACACATTATTTGAGTTGATATTCCAGTCTAAACGAGCCGTGATTCGATCCGCTTGAGTATTTGTCTTATTCACGTCGAATTTACCCGGATTATACCCAAGCTCATCACCTAAGAAATCAGATAAACCCTGCAAGACTGTCGCATCCGCCGCGGAATTAGCGGTCGTATAAGAAATCGGTTCCTCCTGACGATCCATCTCACCATTGATGAAAAAGAATAATTTATTCTTAATGATCGGGCCGGATAAGCTGATACCGTATTGGTGGTTAGAGAACTCAGAAACACCAATCGTCTCATCCTTCACACGATATCCCATCATAGACGGACTCTTCGTGTACATATATACAGAAGCATGAAACTCATTCGAACCGGATTTCGTTACGGAGTTAATACCCGCACCCGTAAATCCTCCATTTCGAACATCAAAAGGAGCGATCATCACCTGTACCTGCTCGAGCGCCTCCAAAGAAATCGGTTCCGTACCGGAAGCTCCAAGAGCAGAAGCCAGACCAAACGAGTTATTAAAGGAAGCACCGTCCACCGTTACATTATTAAAACGGTAAGAGACACCGCCAAAATTCTTACCGCTACTCATCGGAGTTAATTTCACGAAATCGTCCAAAGAACGGTTAATCGTAGGCAGCTTATCCATCTTCTCACGAGTGATGATTTCCTGCGCACCTGTACGACTTCCTGAAATAATGGGGTTCTTATCCGCAACCACGACTACCTCGTCGAGAGCTTGGGTATCTTCCCGCATTACTACATTCAGTTTCAGATCCTCACCCAAAACCAAGTTTATTCCTGTCCGGCTCTCCGTATTGTATCCAATATAAGAGAACTCTACCACATAAGGGCCTCCGATACGAAGGTTGTTAAAAGAATAAGAACCATTCGGCTGGGTAATCGTGTAGTATTCGGTACCCGTTGGCGTATGCGTAGCCTTGATATTCACTCCGATCATCGCTTCCGATGATGTATCCGTGACTTTACCACTCATACTCGCCGTCGTCACCTGAGCATGTATGGATATTCCCACGCACAACAAAAGTAACGTTAAAAGTAGATAAGTTTTCCTCATACAAGAAGTATTTATATTTAAAATAATTATAACATTTTTGTATATCGCCGCAAAGATAGGGATTAGATATCTCTTTTTGTCACAAACTATATATAATATTCATAGCATTAACATTCCTCACACAGATCTCCAGATTATTATTTTCAACCAACCACATCCATAATCCAACAATATGCAGGAAAAGCGTCTATAATTCTTTTAAATCACCGCCCAACAGGGAATGTTAGTTAAGAATCATCAAATTAAAAATTTCATAAAGAACCCTCTTGTTTTGCCAATACAAGCCATCCATCTCCGAATAAGGACATTACTCAATTCCGCCCCGTCACAGCAACTTCATGAATATGAAACAAGTATTAAATAAACACATAGCGAAATAGTAAATTTGAGAAAAGCGTAGCGAATGTACTGGAACAGCGTTCGTTACGCTATATTTTTCTCTCGGCAAAAAGCCAAAGAAAACCATAATATAGACAAATGACGCAAAAGTTCAGTTACCACATCATTACCCGTGTAATGATGCAATTTTTTTGTGAAACCTAAATTTTGCATCGTTTGGCGTCATTTGTCGTATCTGTCGGTAACTCACTATAAACTAATTTTGTAACCAAAAAATGAGTGAGTTATGAGAAGTACTTTTAAGGTCTTGTTCTATGTAAAGAAAGGCAGTGAGAAACCCAACGGCAACCTGCCTTTAATGTGCTGCCTTACGGTGGACGGAGAGATTAAACAATTCAGTTGCAAGATGGATGTTCCATTGCGACTGTGGGACGTGAAGAACAACCGTGCTTCGGGCAAAAGTGTCGAAGCGCAGCGAATCAACATTGCCGTTGATAAAATCCGAGTAGAAGTAAACCGTCGCTATCAGGAACTGATGCAGACGGACGGATATGTTACTGCCGCCAAACTCAAGGATGCCTATCTCGGTATCGGTGTCAAGCAGGAAACCCTGCTAAAACTCTTCGAGCAACACAACACCGAGTTTTCCAAGAAAGTGGGACACAGCAGAGCAAAGGGAACGTTCCAGCGTTATGTGACCGTTTGTAAGCACATCCGTGAGTTCCTGTCCCATACCTACAAGCGTGAGGATATTCCGCTGAAAGAATTGAACCTCACATTCATCAACGACTTCGAGTATTTTTTGCGCACGGAGAAGAAATGCCGTACCAATACCATCTGGGGCTACATGATTGTGCTGAAACACATTATCTCCATAGCAAGGAATGACGGTCGTTTGCCGTTCAATCCATTTGCAGGATATATCAATTCGCCCGAAAGCGTGGACAGGGGATATATCACAAAGGAGGAGATACACACTATGATGAACACCGATATGCCCGACAAGACACACGAGCTTGTCCGAGACCTGTTCATCTTTTCCACGTTCACAGGGTTGGCGTATTCCGATGTCAAGAACCTCACGGAAGACAACCTGCAAACATTCTTTGACGGCAATCTATGGATTATCACCCGAAGAAAGAAAACCAACACGGAATCCAATATCAGACTGTTGGATGTTCCCCGAAAGATAATAGAGAAGTACAAAGGCATGACAAGGGACAACAAGGTATTTCCCATGCCGAGCAACACGACTTGCAACAAGAAGTTGAAAACTATTGCCGAGTTGTGCGGTATAAAATCCCGTTTGACCTATCATGTCGCAAGACATTCGGCAGCGACTACAGTCCTATTATCCAACGGAGTACCGATTGAAACCGTCAGCCGACTTTTGGGACATACCAATATAAAGACGACCCAAATCTACGCAAAGATAACCGCCCAAAAGATTAGTCAGGACATGGAAACCCTGTCGCACAGGCTGGAGGATATGGAAAAGAACATTTGCAACGCCATTCAATAACCCTTGAATCAAACGGAAATGAAAAAGGAAAGAAATATCATCACAATGGACGAGTTCGGCAATGTGGTTATGCCGAAAGATATAACCGATGTGTGGATGAACGAAGCCGAGTTGTTGGATTTGTTCGGTGTAACCGTCCCGACCATTCGGGCAGGGATAAAGGCTCTTTGCAAGAGTGGCACATTAAGGGAGTATGGGATAAGGCGTACCATACGCATATCCGACAATTGCAGCATGGAAGCTTACAATCTTGAAACGATAATCGCCCTCGCTTTCCGCATCGGAACATTCGGAGCGGAGCAAGTGCGCAATGCCATTCTGAAAAGACTGTACTTGCGAAAAGAAAAACAAACCGTTTTCTTTTCGCTGAATATGGGCAGGACAAACGGCATACCATTGTCATAAACGTATAAACAGGCACTCTGATTTTTCTCCCGAAAAGCGCAATCCGACAATTCGTTTTTCGGGAGTTTTTTCATCTTCCTAATCCGATTCCAGCACCAAACCATTGATTTTTTTGTTTCGAGAGGCTTTTTTCCGCATTCTGCCATATTTTGCATAACAACTTATATATTAAATACTTATACTTTTGTAGCTGGTATTTTTCAAACTTAAAACCATTTGATTATGTCAGCTAACAAACAACAAGACAGCCACCGACCGCCTTCGGATGACGGCATGGCAAAGGAAGAATTCATCCGAGTTGGGACAACGCTTTACAAGATTGTGGAGCAACCCAAACTGAACGGAGGGTATATAAGGAAACGCATAGCGTGGAACAACGAGACCCTGCGCCAAGACTACGGCAAGGACTACATCGGCAGCGTTCCCAAGTATGACGGCTTCTGCACCGTACCCGAACACATCGGCTACCGCCCTGTGGTCGGCAAGTTCCTTAACCTCTATGAGCCGATAGACCATGTACCACGACAAGGGGATTTTCCCTCTATCCGTTCATTGGTGCATCATATCTTCGGGGAGCAATACGAGCTGGGCATGGACTACCTGCAACTGCTCTACCTGCAACCCATTCAAAAACTGCCTATCCTGCTGTTGGTGTCGGAAGAACGCAATACAGGCAAAAGCACGTTCCTGAACTTTCTGAAAGCCTTGTTTCAAAACAATGTCACTTTCAACACCAACGAGGATTTCCGCAGCCAATTCAATTCCGATTGGGCTGGAAAGCTCCTTATCGTGGTGGATGAGGTGCTGCTCAACCGCAGAGAGGACAGCGAACGGTTGAAGAACTTGAGTACTACATTATCCTACAAGGTGGAAGCCAAAGGCAAAGACCGTGATGAGATAGCGTTCTTCGCCAAGTTCGTATTATGTTCCAACAACGAGTATCTGCCCGTAATCATAGACGCAGGGGAGACACGCTATTGGGTGCGGAAGATAGACCGCTTGCAGTCGGACGATACCGACTTCCTGCAAAGGCTGAAAGCGGAGATACCCGCCTTTCTCCATTTCCTGCAACACAGGCAGCTTTCCACCGAAAAGGAAAGCCGAATGTGGTTCGCTCCGTCATTGTTACATACAGAAGCCTTGCGGAAGATAATCCGCAGCAACCGCAACCGATTGGAGATAGAGATGCACGAGCTTATACTTGACATTATGGACAGTATCGGCACGGACACATTCTCGTTCTGCTACAACGACATTCTTCTTTTGCTGGTACATTCGCAGGTAAAGGTGGAGAAGCACCAAGTCAGGAAAGTATTGCAGGAGTGCTGGAAACTTGCCCCTGCATCCAACGGACTGACCTATACCACCTACCAACTGAACTATAACCGGGAATGTCGGTATGAGCCTGTTAAAAGGGTCGGGCGGTTTTATACCGTCACAAGAGAACAACTCGAATCCCTGTAATACCATTCTTTTTTTGTTGAATTGATGAATAAGTATATAACCATACTGGTAATGAGTAATATACACTTTCAACAAAATCTCAACAATCGAAAAGAGAAGTTGAGAGAGGAACAACACACGATTGTTGGTTTCTCTTTTGGCGAGTGGTTTGTTGAGAAGATGTTGAGCAAATACAGTTCTGTATATAAGTGGATTACATTACCCGTTCAACAATTCATCGTTTTTACAATCATCATTAAATCCGTAGAAAAACTATGACTACACAAGAAGCAAAGAACATACGCATTACGGACTATCTGCAAAGTTTGGGCTATACGCCCGTCAAACAACAGGGCAACAGCCTTTGGTACAAATCACCGCTGAGAGAGGAAAGGGATGCATCTTTCAAGGTGAACACTGAACTCAACAGGTGGTATGATTTCGGACTTGGCAAAGGCGGCAACATCATCGCATTGGCTGCGGAACTCTACCATACGGAAAATGTAGCCTGTCTGTTGAAGCGCATAGAGGAACGGACACCATACATCCGTCCTGCATCGTTCTCTTTTAGTGCGCAACAATCCGACAACCGCACTTATCGAGGTTTAAGGGTTGGCGAGTTATCTTCCCCTGCGCTCATCGCCTATCTGCAAGAAAGGGGAATAAACATTGAACTCGCCAAAAGAGAATGCAGGGAACTTCGGTTTATGAATGCCGACAAACCCTATTTTGCCATCGGCTTTCCGAATATGGCAGGAGGATATGAAGTGCGCAACAGATATTTCAAGGGGTGTGTTGCTCCGAAAGACATCACCCATATCCGACAGCATGGCGAACCGAGAAATGTGTGTTATCTGTTCGAGGGCTTCATGGATTACCTCTCGTTCCTTACCATCCGAGTAGAAAACAATCCGCAATACCCACGATTGGACACGCAGGACTATGTCATACTGAACTCCGTTTCCAATCTTGCAAAAGCGGAAAACATATTGGAGACCTACACCCGAATCGGCAGTTTCCTTGACAATGACACGGCAGGACGGAACGCCTGTGAAACCTTGAAAACGAAATTCGGAGAACGCTTGCTTGACAAGTCGCTGTACTATCATGAGTATAAGGATTTGAATGACTATTTATGCGGTAAGCCCTTGTCCCAATCGGCAAAGCCGATAAATCAGGAGAAGCAAGTCCAATCCGCAAGGCGGATAATACAGCCACCGAAAAAGAAAGGGCTGAAGATGTAGGAAAAGCACGTTTGCAGCGGCACGGATATTTGCCAACGGAAAATACCTTAGCTTATTAGGGAATTTGTCCGAGCCGCATTGCAAGCAACGCTGAAAATCCCCAATAAGCCAAAGAGGTTGCACCTCTCTGGACACTCCCAGCCAACGGCAAAAGCCGTGCAAAAGTAAATCATCAACCATTGTTTCACAAGTTAAAAAGAAAGGATTATATATGGGTTATGCAGTATTGCACATGGAGAAGACAAGCGGAACGGATGCCGCCATGTCAGCACACATAGAACGCACCATCAAACCGAAGAATGCCGATGAGAGCAGGACGCACCTCAATCGGGAACTGATAACATTCCCTGACGGGGTGGAGAACAGGACACAAGCCATACAGCACCGACTGGACACCGCAGGACTGACACGCAAAATCGGTAACAACCAAGTGAGGGCTATCCGTGTCCTGCTCACGGGAACGCATGAGGATATGGAACGCATTACCAGCGAGGGCAGGCTGGATGAATGGTGCAACGACAATCTGAAATACCTTACCGATACATTCGGCAGGGAGAATATCGTGTCGGCAGTCCTGCACATGGACGAGCAGACACCGCACATACACGCCACCCTTGTACCGATAGTCAAGGGAGAGCGCAAGCGTAAGAAGAAAGAGGAACAGGTTAAGAAGCGATACCGCAAGAAGCCGACAGATATAGCCCGACTGTGTGCCGATGAGATTATGACACGTGCCAAACTCAAATCCTATCAGGACACCTACGCACAAGCCATGAGCGGTTATGGGTTGCAGCGTGGCATTGACGGCTCGGAAGCGAAGCATATCACCACACGGCAGTATTACCGTGATTTGGTGCAACAGACGGAGCAGTTACGAACGGACATAGGGCAACTTCGAGACCGCAAAGAAACGGTACAGGAAGAACTCAGGCGAGCCAAGAAAGAAGTACAGACCGAGAAGCTGAAAGGTGCAGCCACGACCGCAGCCACCAACATAGCGGAAAGTGTCGGTTCTTTTTTCGGAAGTAACAAGGTTAAGACATTGGAGAGGGAGAATGCCGTCTTGCAAAACCGTATTTCTGAACTTGAAAATGAAGCCCAACAACGTGAGAAACGGCAAGCCAAACAGATACAGGAGGTGAAAAACGCATACGAACAACAGAACCGCAAACTGTCTGAGTTCGTGGATTTCGTCAAACGTTACTTCCCGTATGTGGAGAAGCTGATGCCGACAATAAAGTTCCTGCGTGAAACTTTGAACTTTGGCGATGCAGTCATTAGAAAACTCTGCACGTTCAAGGATGTTTCCATTAGAGGTGAACTATATTCCCGTGAGTTCAACCAACATTTCAAGGTTGACAGTGCGGTTTGTTCTCTCAAACAGAATGCGGAGGAGAGATTTGACCTCAATATAGACGGTGTTTCGCACATCAGTTGGTTTAGACGAAAGAAAAACGAGTTCATGGATGCATTAGGAATGCCGACAAAGAAACAAAATCGGGGTATTAAGATATAATTCTCACTTTTGCGGATAACAAGCGCTTTAAAAAGCTTTGTTATCCGTATTATTTCTTTGTGTAAAGAGCAGTTTTTGCATTACCAACATATTAAAATGAGTAAAGTTGCATTCTTTTCTATTATTATCCGCCAACCTTAAACTTCGTTTGAATTAAAATGAGTACCTTTGTAAATTGGATTTGGTATATACTGTTTCCACAAACAACACCAATGGATTATCTGACGAAAGAACAACGCCATAAAAATATGGCAGCAAATAAGGGTAAAGGCACCAAATTGGAACTCCTATTTGGTAAATTGCTTTGGAATGCAGGAGTAAGGTATCGTAAAAATGACACATCCGTATTTGGGAAACCAGATTTTGTAATCAAAGGTCATAAAATTGCGATATTTTGCGATGGTGAATTTTGGCATGGTAGAAATTGGGAAATAAGGAAAAATGACCATAAAAGTAATTGCGAGTTTTGGCACTCTAAAATTGAACGAAATATTGAGCGAGATAAAGAGGTCAATACCGAATTGCAGAAACAAGGTTGGAAAGTTTTCCGATTCTGGGAAACAGACATTACCAAAGAACCTGATAAATGTTTAAATAGAATTTTGAATTATATGAATACAGAGAATAAAACTTCCGAAAAAATCGCCATCACAAAAATGTGTGGCGGTAATAAGGTTGTTATGCAAATGTATGGTCCGCATTCTTTGAATGAAGATGGAACTATTATGGCATTTGATGAGCAAATGGCAATAGTCTCTCATTATTTGCATAATCAAGGATATAAATATGCTAAACCGTATGAATCTAAAGCAGAGGGATTGATAGAAGACATATATAATGTCCACAATAAGCAAATTGAAGAAAGATGCGTTTCAGATGTTTGTGTCCAATATTCTCTGTTCTCCGATTTGTTCTCTGTGCCGTTCTTACCTATAGATAATCCTAAATTTACATTCATTGATTTGTTCGCAGGAATTGGTGGATTCAGAATGGCGATGCAGAATCTTGGTGGAAAATGTGTTTTTTCATCTGAATGGGACACTCAGGCTCAAAAAACATATTTATTAAACTACGGAGAAGTTCCATTTGGGGACATTACCAAAGAAACCACCAAATCATTTATTCCTGATGATTTTGATGTTTTGTGTGCCGGATTTCCTTGTCAGGCGTTTTCGTTGGCTGGAAAACGACTTGGATTTGAAGAAACAAGAGGTACTTTGTTTTTTGATGTAGCGGAAATCATACGTAGAAAGCGTCCGAAAGCATTCTTCTTGGAGAATGTTAAAGGTCTGCTTATTCATGATAAAGGAAAAACTATCCAAACGATACTAAAAGTTTTAAGGGAAGATTTAGATTATTACGTCCCTGAACCTCAAATTGTAAATGCAATGAATTTTGGAGTTCCGCAACACCGTGAAAGAGTTTATATTGTTGGGTTTAGAAAAGATCAAAACGTAAATGAATTTACATACCCTGTTCCAACTGATACAACCAAAACATTTGCAGATATAAAAGAAAAAGATATTGTTTCGGCTAAGTATTATCTATCGACTCAATATGTGAAGACACTTGTTGCCCACAAAGAAAGACATGCGGCAAAAGGTAATGGCTTCGGTTATGAGATAATACCGGATGATGGCGTTGCAAACGCTATTGTAGTTGGTGGTATGGGGCGCGAACGCAATCTTGTAATTGATGATCGTCTTGAAGATTTTACTCCTGTAACCAACATCAAGGGTGAGATAAATCGTGATGGATTACGACGAATGACACCACGAGAATGGGCACGATTACAAGGTTTTCCTGATAATTTTATAATTGGAGTTGCTGATGCTTCTGCATATAAGCAATTTGGAAATTCTGTTGCAGTACCTGCAATTCAAGCAACAGCACAGGAAATAATTAAAAGAATAAACCTCTCAAAATCCAAGAAATATGGCACTGACAGGAAATAAAGGAGAATGGAGTGAAGTATACACTTTGCTCAAATTATTGGGTGAAGGTAAAGTTTATGCAGGTGACCATAACTTGAATAAAATTCAAGATTTGTTCTATCCAATCATAATGATTCTTCGTCAAGAAAAAGAAGGCAGATTCAATTACAAGTTACAAGATAAAGATGTGGTAATTCAAACGCCTGAAGGAGAAGAATTACTACGTATTTCAGCATCTGATTTTTTATCGGAAGCAGAGAATCTATTGAAGGCAATTAACGAAAATGACGGGGCATTTCCCATACCGCAAATTGAATCTTTCATGAATCGCATTTATTGCCATTCCTTGAAGGCGAAATCATCAGACAAAACCGACATACGAATTATTTTGCATGACCGTAGAACCAAGATAAACTCCGAAATGGGCTTCAGTATAAAATCCCAACTGGGAGGCGATTCAACATTGTTAAATGCAAGTAAAGCCACGAACTTTAATTTTAAGATTCATGGTGTCTGTCTCTCTGATGAAGACATTGCCGATATTAATTCATTAAATCCTAAGCGGAACAAGGTTATAGACAGAGTAAATGCAATTAAAAAGAAAGGCGGAACTTTGGAGTTTGATAAAGTTGATAATCAGATATTCCGCAATAATCTTGTTATGCTTGATGGAGACTTGCCTTCCATTATTGCCCATTTGCTTTTAGAACAGTTGAATAGTGGCGTATCCACATTGAAAGAATTGGCAGAACACATTACAGAAGTTAATCCTTTGGGATATGATACAGAACAAGCGTCTCCATTTTATGCCTACAAGATTAAGCATCTTTTGACTTCGGCTGCATTAGGCATGATGCCAGCGACCGCATGGAGTGGTAAATTTGATGCAAACGGTGGTTATTTGGTCGTAAAGAAAGATGGAGAAATCCTTTGCTATCATTTCTATGACCGTAATCGTTTTGAAGACTATCTATTCTCCAATGCGTATTTGGAGCGTTCTAGTACCACTCGTCATGAATATGCTTCAATTCTAAAAGAAGATGATGGTACTCTGTCATTTAAACTCAATTTTCAGGTAAGATTAAAATAAGGTAAATAGCTATGAGTTATAAAGGTTCAGAATGGAATAAATGGGATTTACACATACATACTCCAGAATCTGGTATGGCAAATGAATTTGGGAATGACTGGGATAAATATGTACAATCGCTTTTTAGAAGTGCTATTGCGAATAATATTGTAGCTATTGGGATTACTGATTATTTTACAATTGATGGTTATAAGAAGTTATTAACTGATTATTTGGAAGACGATGATAAATTGAATTCATTGTTTACACCAGCGGAAATATCGGCAATAAAAAATATTACTATTTTCCCTAATATAGAATTCCGATTAAAAACAATAGTAAATAGAAGTCGCATTAACTATCACATAATTTTTTCCAACGAAGTTGAAATCGAAGATATAGAGGAAAATTTTCTGCATGAAATCGAGTTCGTTCATGAGGGATTACCATTTGATACTCCGAATAAAAGAAAACTTAAAAGACGGAATATTGAAGAACATGGAAGAAGTATTAAAGAACAACAGGAAGGATTCAATGGTTCTGATTTTACAGTAGGATGTACAACTGCCGTTATTGACGAACAACAAATAACCGAAATTTTATTTAAGCATAAAGATAAATTTGATGGTAAATATATTATAGTAATACCTGTTGACGAAGATTTGTCAAAAATACCATGGCGTGGTCAAGACCATATGGTTCGAAAATATTTTTATCAGGTAGCAAATATGTTTTTTGCTACCAATAAGGGAACTATAGACTTTGGATTGGGGAAAAAGCATGATAAGCTAGATGATTATCTATCTGAATTCAAAACATTTAAACCATGTATATGCGGTTCTGATGCACATTCTTTGGATTCGTTATGTGTTTTTCCGAATGGCTTAAACTGTTGGATTAAAGCAGAACCAACATTTGAAGGACTAATGCAAGTTTTGTATGAACCAGAAGAACGTGTAAAAATTCAGCAAAGTATTCCAGATGAAAAAAACTTGTATCAAATTATAGAATCAATAACACTAAATGAGGATGGATTTTGGCAGGGGACAATTCATTTGAATCCAAATTTGAATACTATAATTGGTGGGCGTTCTACTGGTAAATCATCTTTACTAAAAGCTATTGCTGCAAAACATGACAAAGCATCTGTTGATGAAAATGATTACATACATCAACATCTTTCTGGAGTGAAAATACGCTGGCAAGATGGTGGTGATGAAGCAGGTCATAAAATTGATTATTACAAACAAAATTACATGCACAATATAGCATGTTCAAAAAGTCAGACCAATGAGCTGATTGAAAGCATATTACGTTCTAAAGACAATGATGGCTTATTAACTAATTATTCTATCACTAATTCCGCAATTGAAAAAAATATAAATTCTGCAGTCTTTAATTTGTTTCAATTAAAAAAGGAGTATTTTGAGTTATGCCGTCAAATAAGAGAGAAAGGAAACAAGTCTGGTGTTGAACAACAACTGCAACTGTTAAAAGAAAAAGCTACTACATTACAGAAAGGAAGTTCGTTAACAGAAGCAGAGGTGGAAACATACAATGGTCTACTTACACAACTTTCAGTCAAAGAAAAAGAAATCAGCTTGGCTAACTCTGATATTAAATTGTTTCAAAAGTTGCGAACACTAACCCCTATTATTTATAACTTTGAGAAAATTAATGATTTTGATTCTTTAGCGTTTAGACTAAATAATTATGAAGCATTCCGACTTTTCAATGAATTACGTGTTAGAACTGAAATGGAGTGGTCTAGTACCGTTGACGAACTTTCTAGTAAAACATTAATAGCTAAAGAACAACTGGTAGCAGAAAATAAATCAATACTGGATACAGAGATATATAAACGTGGAGAACAATTCTATAAAGACAATAAAGAGTTGCAATCTGTTTTGGCTAGAATAAAAGAAGAAGAAAAAGTTCTTGCTGAAATACACAGTTTGGAGTCTAAAAAAACTTCTTTGTATAATCAAATTCAGCAATTGATTGAAGAAATAACTCACAAGCATGTTGAATACAGAGAAGAAGTTGATAAATTAGTTAATAACCTCGTAGTAGAGTATGATGGTTTATCTATATCTGTTACGAAAGAATTTCAAGAAGAAAAAATGCGATGTTTTTTGGAAGCTCGTTGCAATTTACGAGGTACAGAACGCCAAAAGTATGTCGCAAATTTAGTGTCATGCTACAACTCTGATTTAGAAAATCAAGCACGAACTCTTTTGAAAGATTTAATCAATGAAAAAATAGAATTAAAAAATTCTTATACATCTCCAAATGTAGCAAGTGAATTTTTCTCGAATAACTGGTATGCGTTATCTTATCAATTATCTTATCAAGGAGATTTATTTGAAATGATGTCAGAGGGCAAACAAGCGTTTGTTATTTTGAAATTACTTTTAGAATTTAGTGATAAAAAATGTCCGATACTGATAGACCAGCCTGAAGATAGTTTGGATAATAGAGCGATATATCAAGAACTGGTTGAATATATCAAATCTAAGAAAAAAAATAGGCAAATTATTCTTGTTACTCATAATTCTAATGTAGTAGTTAGTGCCGATGCAGAAAATGTAATTGTTGCAAATCAAGAAGGTTCTAATAGTCATAATAGAGGAAATTATAAATTTCAATATATTAATGGTGCGTTAGAACAAACGACAAAACGAAATCCGGATGAACCAATAATTTTAAATTCTCAAGGTATCCGCGAACATGTCTGTGATATACTTGAAGGTGGGAAATTGGCTTTTGAAAAAAGAGAGCAGAAATATGGTTTTGGGAAATAATATATGTATTTTGGATAAGGTAGCTCTTATTTGTATTAAGCTGCCTTATCCAAGCCTATCAGCGAATATTGCTCTGTTTGCTAATTATAAAAATAGATGATTCCTTATTTTACATAAAGCAGTAATAACTTTCTGGGACATTCATTTTTATGGTTTAGTTCATTGTCTATTCACTTTAAAATTTTACCTTTGCATTTAGAAAGAGTTATTTGACAGCATAGCACCGCAAACCGCTGAAAATAGCACGGTTGCCAAATCGTTACTGCTAATCCTCAAATAATCCGTTAAATGTTTATTTCTCAAACGGTTGGCTCAAACCGCTAAAAATATAAAATAAGAAACATACAATGATATTAAAAAATAACCCATAACTTTGCGAAAGTTTTTATTACATTAACTATTTTAAATTATGAGCAGACATTTACAGACGCTATTCCTTTTAGCTGTACTGAGTTTCTTGTTTGTCATCCCGACACAAGCGCAGGTAACAACAGCCAGTATGAGTGGAACAGTTATGTTTCAAGATGAACCCGTTATTGGTGCGACCGTTTTGGCGGTTCACGAACCTTCTGGGACAAATTATGGTACGATCACGAACGTTGACGGACGCTTTTCCTTACAAGGTATGCGTACAGGAGGTCCATACAAAGTAACGATCTCTTACGTTGGTTATCAATCTGCCGTTTATTCCGGCATTACCCTGCAATTGGGAGAGAACTACAACTTGAATGTTAAGTTGAAAGAATCTTCCGAGACCTTGGACGAGATCGTAATCACAGCGGCGAAAACGAAGTTCAATACGGAAAAGACGGGTGCGACAACCAATATCTCCTCGTCACAGATCACCTCTTTACCCACCATTAACCGTAGTATCTCCGATATCGCACGCCTTTCTCCTTATGCCTCCGACATGAGTTTTGCCGGTGGCGATGGCCGTTCCACGAACTTTACGGTAGATGGAGCGAACTTTAATAACAACTTCGGCCTTTCGGATAATCTTCCCGGAGGCGGTAACCCGATCTCTATGGACGCTATCGAGGAAGTACAAGTGGTAATCGCCCCGTTCGATGTCCGCCAGACAAACTTCATTGGTGGCGGTATCAACGCTATCACCAAATCCGGTACAAACACATTCAAAGGTTCCGCTTACACTTACTTCCAGAACCAGAATATGCGAGGAAACTCAATCGATGGAGAAGACTTGGGCGCACGTGCTAAGGAATCCAAAACGATTTACGGAGCTACGTTCGGCGGTCCAATCATCAAGAATAAATTATTCTTCTTCGCCAATGTAGAAGTGGAAAAACAACCGCAACAAGTGATCAAATGGAGAGCTCGTACTGAAGGAGAGCAACCGGACGAGAATAACTACATATCTCGCACTACACTCTCCGACATGCAAAAGGTATCCGATTTCTTAAGAGATAAATATGGTTATGATACAGGATCAGCCACGAACTTCCCCGCAGACGAAAAGAATTTGAAATTGCTAGGTCGTATCGACTGGAATATCACGAATGGCCATAAATTGAGCGTACGGTACAACTATACAAAGAATACCGCATGGAACGCTCCCAACGCTAACTCTATGGATGGTGGTTCCGGCTCTCGTCTGTATAATACAAGCCGTGTAGGTTACCAATCCATGTCTTTTGCCAACAGCATGTATTCCCAAGACAATAAAGTGTCTTCCGTATCCGCTGATTTGAACAGTCGCTTCTCTGATAAGATTTCCAATCAGTTACTTTTCACTTATACGGATATCGAGGATATGCGCGGAACCAACTCTTCCCCTTTCCCCTTCATTGATATCTTGGCAGGTAAAGATGCGGAAGGTAACCAAATCATGGAGCCTTATATGAGTGCCGGATATGAATTATTTACTTACAACAACGGCGTGAAGAACAAGATCACAAGTATTATCGATAACTTCACTTACTTTGCCGGCGACCATAAGATCACAGCTGGTATCAGTTTCGAGCACCAACTTGCTAGCAATGCTTATATGCGCAACGGCACGGGATATTATCGTTACAGCAGCTTAGATGATTTCTTGAACGGTGCCGCTCCTGAAACGTTCGCATGGACATACGGTTACAACGGTGTTTCCGACCCGAAAGCTCAGGTTACTTTTAACCAGATCGGATTCTACGCACAGGATGAGTGGAACATTCGCCCGAACGTGAAGTTAACTTATGGTATACGTTTCGATGATTTAATTTTCGACAATAGCGATCTTCAAAGAAACGACGCAATCTACGATCTTGATTTCGGAGGCAAACATATCGACACCGGCAAATGGCCTAAGTCTAGAATGCAAATATCCCCTCGTGTAGGTTTCGTTTGGGATGTGTTCAAGGATAATTCCTTAAAAGTACGTGGTGGTACAGGTATATTTACCGGACGTTTACCCTTGGTATTCTTTACGAATATGCCGACAAACTCGAATATGGTACAAAATGCCGTAGTATTCGGCACAAAATATGAGAATGGAATTGCGGTAAGTCATGATTCCCGTCTGGATCAATTGGCTGGCGGCATGATTACGAATGTAAACGATGCGATCAAGAAATTCGGCCTTCCTACCACGATAGAGAATCCGGTTGCCGGTTCTAAGATCTCTGGCGTAAAGGACAACTTCAAGATGCCACAAATATGGAAAACCTCCTTGGCTGTAGATTATCAGCTCCCTACTTCCTTCCCATTATCCGTAACCGGCGAGTTCATCTATAACAAGAACATCAATGCCGTAACCCTTGAGAATATCAACATCAAGGACCCGTCAAATTGGGAACATTTTAACGGAGCGGATAACCGTTTGATTTATCCATCTGATTATACGTATGTATCCGGTAAGAATGCGGTTGTATTAACTAACACATCCAAAGGACATGGTTATACCGCCAATGTTACGATTAACGCTCAACCCGTAGAGGATTTGAACATGATGTTGGCTTATACGCACACGGAATCCAAAGAAATTTCCGGTCTTCCGGGTAGCGACCCTGTATCTACATGGCAGGGAATGTTAACGATAGACGGACCGAATTTCGCGACCGTACAACGTTCACGGTATGTAGTGCCCGACAAGGTAATCGCAGCGGTCAATTATAATCTGCCCTTCCGCCATAAAGGTCTGCTCAGAAAAACAAGCTTAAATCTGTTCTATTCCGGTTATTCCGCTTCCGGATATAGCTTCGCTTATACAAATGATATGAATGGTGACGGTATCAATAATGATATGATGTATATCCCGAAAGATGATAGTGAAATCAAATTCAAGAATGAAGCAGATAGAACCGCTTTCTGGAACTTCGTAGACCAAGATTCTTATTTAAAGAATCACAAGGGAGAATACGCTGAGGCTTATGCCGCACGTGCACCTTGGGTACATCGTTTCGACCTTCGTATAACGGAAGATTTCTCATTCAAGGCAGGTAAAACCGAACATCATTTCCAATTGAGCCTTGATTTCATGAATATCGGTAATATGATCAACTCGAAATGGGGTGTAATGAAGAACGCATCTTCTTCCAACGGTTGCCGTATCTTGAAATATGAAGGTATGGATGATAATAAGACTCCAATTTTCTCCATGTATAAGATCAATGGTGAATATCCGACCGAGACTTATTCTTATAACCGTATCTATACTGAATGCTGGAAAATGCAGGTTGGTATCCGTTACATCTTTAATTAATCAAGAGATATAACTCCATAAAAAAGGCGGGGAACAAATTTTCCCGCCTTTTCTATTTCATCATATATCCTCTCCTCCTCGCAAGGCATCCGCTATATCTTGATGCCGCTGGGCTAATTCGTCCTCTCCGATCGCCCGGAAACCCTCCGCCAGATATTCGTGGGAAGCCGCATGTTTAGGCTTGATACTTATCGCCTGCTGGAAATCCAGAATAGCTTCATCGTAATATTTGAGCTTCAATAGGCATTTTCCACGGTTATAGCGGGCCTTAAAAGATTTCGGACTTAATTTTACCGCTTTGTTTAAACAAACCTGAGCGTCGTAGTCCTCACCTATATCCAATAAAGTAACCCCTTTGCGTACCCAAGCTTCCACATAATTCGGATTCAAATTCAAGGCTTTATCAAAACAACGAATAGCGGCATTCGCGTCATGGGCCTTCGTTATGCACTCGTTACCCATCAAGTAATATTCATGCGCATACTCTTTCTGGGTCTCACGAAGCAAATGCAATTCTTCCCTCAGAGCCTTAATCTGTGCCTTTTGACTATTCAACGCTTGCAATTTCAAACGAAGCAGCCGTTGCACCATCGGATTATCCAATTCATTCCGTTTAGATACGGCGGCGGCAAAAGCCTCGACCGCCTCTTTCATATTACCCTGCCGAAAACCCTGAGCCGCCCGACCATATTGCAATTCCGCCTCGCTCTCTTTGATACTTTTCTCTATTAATGCTTGGTTATTGAATATTTGGCTGAATTCTACGATCTCTTTCCGGATAAAGATATCCCGGGAAGAGATCTTGCTTTTTAGCACCAATCCTTCCAATGAAGTACAACGACTCAACGCCACATAGGTTTGTCCCCCGGCGAATACCCCTCCGGTCAAATCAACTACCACCCGGCTAAAAGTCAAGCCTTGACTCTTATGCACCGTGATCGCCCAAGCCAAACGAATCGGCAATTGTTCGAACGTACCGACAATCTCTTCCTCGATCCGTTTCTCTTTCTCGTTATATTTGTATTTATAATTTCGCCATGAGGTAGGTTCGACCAAATGCTCTACACCGCTCTCCAGCAAGACATAAACATTTCCATTCTCATCGATACCCGATACCATACCGATCGTCCCGTTCACCCAACGACGCTCATAATCATTATCGATAAAAATAACCTGCGCCTGTTCCTTGATGGATAAATTCAGCTGGGTAGGTAGTGAGGATTCCGGAAAATCCCCCTCGATCTTTCCCACGGAGACGTACTCTTCTCCGGGAAGCTCGGCCAACTTCTTCTCATTGATAAAATCAACCTGATCCCGGCGAGTGGCCAACGTGATATACATATCCTCATTCTGAGGCTCGAAAGACGGAAAATAACGACCGTTCAACGTATCCAACTCTTGTTTTCTAGCGGCATTATTACGAATCCGATCCAATATATTGATAAAAACAGAATCGGTCTGGCGATACACTTTTTGCAACTCGATCGGCACTAAATTAATGTCCTTGAACACACGAGCCGAGAAAAAGAAAGGGCTCGCATAGAACAAACTTAAGATCTCTTTTTGATCCAACGGAACAACCGGCTCCAACTGGAAGACATCTCCCACAAACAATAACTGCTTTCCACCGAAAGGTAATCGCATATTGCCGGAGTAAACTCTCAAGATACGATCTACACAATCAATAATATCCGCCCTCACCATCGATATCTCATCAATGATAATCAAATCGACCTCCGCTATAATCTTCCGTTTCTCCTTCGGATACTTGAAAAACTCAAAGATACGACCATGCGACAAACTTAAATCCGGATCATCCGGCAACATCGGCCGGAAAGGAAGCTTGAAAAAAGAATGCAAGGTAACGCCACCTGCATTTATGGCTGCGATTCCGGTAGGAGCCAGCACCACATACTTTTTCTTCGTATGATTACAGATATACTTCAAAAAGGTAGACTTGCCTGTCCCGGCTTTCCCTGTAAGGAAAACGGACTGGCGAGTGTGAGTGATCAGTTGCAAGGCATCCTGAAACTCCTTATTGTTCGTGTCTAACTGAAAGTCCAAGCATGTAATTTTTAGATGAGACAAAGCTATGAAAATATTTACAGATCACTCTAATAATATCCCTCAAAATATTTGGCAGTCTCCATAAAAATCACTTATTTTGTGATATCAAATTAATATCAAATATAAATCATCATGAAAGCAACTGAAAAGACATTCAACGGACTGAGAATCTCTGGGTTTCTTGCCCTTTTTCTCATACTGGCTCTATCGGGTCTTAGCTGCTATTTAATCGCAGGCATAAATGAGACTTGGAGCGTAATCACCGGCATCGTCGGACTCTGCCTGTTAGCGGTTTGTTTATTGGGACTCATGGAAATCGAGCCCAATAATGCCCGAGTAATGCTCTTTTTCGGAAAATATAAAGGGACAATTACTGATAATGGATTTTTCTGGGTCAACCCGCTTTACAGCAAAAAGAAAATCACGTTACGTGCCCGTAATTTAGATGTCCCTCCTATCAAGGTAAACGATAAGGTCGGCAATCCGGTTATGATCGGGGCCGTGATGGTATGGAAAGTCAAGGATACTTATAGAGCGATGTTCGACATCGATTCTTCGTCTATTAGTATCTCTTCGAATAAATCATTCATATCAATGGGAGAATCCTCTGAATTATCCCAACGAATGCAGAATTATGAGAATTTCGTGCAGATACAAAGTGATGCCGCCATCCGTAAGATCGCTGGCATGTATGCCTATGATTATAACGAGAGCAAAGATCCCGTGACCTTACGGTCCGATGACGGGGAGGTCGCTCAAAAGCTGGAGGAGGAATTAAACAGCCGTCTGGCGATAGCAGGTATTGAGGTATTGGAAGCCCGTATCAATTACTTAGCGTATGCTTCCGAGATCGCCGGAGTCATGTTACGCCGCCAGCAAGCGGAAGCAATTATCGCCGCCAGAGAACGGATCGTGGAAGGAGCGGTTAGCATGGTTCAACTCGCCTTGAACAAACTGGATAAAGACAATGTTGTGGAACTGGATGAGGAACGAAAGGCCGCAATGGTCAGTAATCTGTTGGTTGTCCTTTGTGCTGACGAGGCAGCGCAACCTGTCGTAAATACCGGGACTCTACATCATTAATGTAAGAATTTAATATTAATACTAGTATATGGCCAAAAAAGATAATACTGTCAAAAGCTTCATCCTGCGGGTGGACGCTGATATGATGGAAGCTATCGAAGCATGGGCTGCGGACGAATTTCGCAGCACCAATGGCCAAATCCAGTACATTCTGGACCAAGCCTTACGAAAGGCAGGACGGTTGAAGAAGAAAAGACTGCCCCGGCCACAAAACGACGACAAGTCATAAAAAAAGCCTGATCTTTCGATCAGGCTTTTTTATTAACGGCTAATGAACAGCCAAGCATCTTTATACTTTTCTATTTTTCGAAGTGTCGCCATGTAGCTCTCGGCATCCGCCCGGTTATTAAACTTATCCGCATAAATACGATATTTACCATCACGAACCACCTTGCTTACATTTTTACATTGCGCACGGTCTACACCGGATATATACTCATTCGCCTGCTCCTCTGTCGGGAAACTCGCTATCACGATATGATACATCTTCTTCGGTGCCACGGATTTCACTTTCGGAGCGGGAGCAACAAGCTCTTTCTTTACCTCAGGAGCAGAAGCCGCTTTGGCAATCTCTGTCTCCTTAGTCGCTTCTATTTTGGGAGTTACCTCCGCTACCATCTCGTCCTCTTGGGATACTTGAATTTCCTCCAGCTGAGAAATCGGTTCCTCAAACCTATAATTTATCATCTCCGTAGGAACAAAACTAGCTGTATAAGCGGACAGGTTTACTTCTTTCACCGGAGTCGAAACCACAAAGAATAATGCGACAGCAGCAGCTGACGCCGCAACAACCCGGATCAACTTACGACTAACCGGGATATAGAACACATCTTTCTTTTTCTTACCCGTAAGTAAGGCAACCTCTTCCCGCTCTTCCTCCAACGATCGCAAAACCGGAAAATGAAACGATGATAAACCATACGAATCCGCATTAAATACCCCAGAATCGCCCGGCGTAAAAATGGTCTGCCCTTCCTCTCCTATAGAGAAAGTCCCGATTCGCCCCAATGTTATCCGCTTGTCTTGTTCCAAAGAAACATTCAAAGCCTCGATATCCTCTTCCAACATCAATTGAGCTTTCCGGTAATCAACGCCATACGTCTGCATATACGACTCGCAAAGCAAGCCGTCTGTATGCTGTAGCGTGACATTGAACATAACCTCTTTACGCATCGGCCGGAATGAATGTTCCTCTTCCTGATACGTCGCCGGCAAAGTTTGCAGCACGAAACCACCAAACTTCGGCAAGATCACACAATCGTGCGTCAGCAACAAGCGTTCAATATGTGTTATTATCCTTAACATAGAGACAAAGGTAAATATCTTTATAGAAATAACAAAAAAAGAGCTCTTTTTTCCTTTGAAATGACCCGGAAAAACATAGTTATGAAATACTCAAAACATAACTATGTCTCAAGAAAATCATAACTATGAATTTTAAACAAGTTATTAGGACTTATTTTCTCATATCATTTGACACGCAAGCAACTTTGTCATCTTTCATCCACGTCTTCCGCAAACCAATCTCCACCTTCAGCTACAACTTCCTGCTTAAGTTTCAACATCTTTGATTTCAGTCTCGCTACAATTTCAGGATGTTTATCTGCCACATCTATTCGTTCCTCACGATCATCTCTCAAATTATATAACTCAAAATATTTTGGAAACACCTTCTTGGCGAACTCCATATGTTCTTTTGTCAAATACCAAGGCTTCACTTTACCAAGCGCTAATTCATCCAAACTAAAAGCCCATGGTAGAGGCTCATCGTATCCCAGTAGACACCAGTCGCCTTCACGTATCATACAAATAGGATCATGAATATACCGGAAAAAGAACAAAGGGTTTTCTCTTTCCAACGTTTCAGCTTTCCCCAAAAACACCGGAGAAATATCCATACCATCAATAACACGATCTGTAGGAACCGGAGCATCCGCTAAAGACGCTAACGTTGGTAATATATCCATGAAACAACCGTTAAACTCACTAATCACACCGGTTGGTACATGTTTATTCCATCTAACAATACATGGAACTCGCAATCCTCCCTCATAATTAAAATGTTTCTCTCCCCGAAATGGCAAATTAGAATAATCCCACTGAGAACCATTATCAGAAGCAAATATGACAATCGTATTATCTTCCAGATTCTGTTCTTTTAGATAATTCATTAATTTACCAATCGCTATATCCATATTTTCGATACACCCATAATACTCAGGATTAATAGCATGCCTTTTCTTCAACTCCTCCGGGGCCTCCATTGGAAAATGAGGCTCATTGAACCAAACATTTAAGAAGAAAGGTTTCTGTTTATTCTTGTCTAGCCATTGGAGTGCTTCCGTTACCACAATATCACAGGAATAACCTTCGATCTCACCTTGCGGTTCTCCATTCCGGAAAAAGTTCGTGGGATTATGATGAGACGGGACTGAATTATTCAAGGCATAAAAACTATAATCAAAACCTTGATCATTGGGATAAGGTTGATCCGGACGTCCCGAACTTAAATGCCACTTTCCAAAATGCCCCGTCGCATAATCTGCTTGTTTCAGTACTTCTGCTATAGTAACCTCACAATCTCTCAAATGCATCGGTGAGTTTTGCTCCAGATAATTATAAACCCCTGTACGAGTACAATTCCGACCGGTCATTAGAGCCGCACGAGATGGAGAGCTAACAGCCGCACCACAATAAAAATTCGTAAAGCGAATACCTTGCCGGGCCAATAAGTCCAAATTCGGAGTTTGGGAAGTAGGAAAGCTATCCGACTGCTGCGGAAAATTCTCATTTCGATAACAAGAGACATCATTATATCCCAAATCATCCGCTAATAAAATTATGATATTCGGCTTAGGAACAGCTTCCTCTTTTGCGCCACAACTTACGGTTGACAACATCAATGCGGCACTATTAACCGCAACAAAGATCTCTTTATAATTCATTTTATATAATCTAAATTCTAATAAATATATTCTCTAAATCACCAACCCGGATTTTGCTCTAAATTTGGATTCAAAGAGCGCTCACTATCAGGAATAGGTAATAAATCATAGTATTCCAAATAGCCGTTCGGGAATTTTGTCTCAATCACGCTTCCTTCATGATCCTTTATAATCATCGGATAAAGCTCCTTTCCTATTTTCCAACGCTTCACATCCGACCAATAACGACCTTCCAACGCCAATTCTATTCTTCTTTCATGCCTTAATTTCTCACGGGCCTCATCCCGAGATAAGGACAAAGGCAATGGGGAAATTTTCACGTCATCTCGTTCCGTACGGATCCGGTTTAATATAGCGATCGCCTCCGAAACATTTCCACCAGATTCAATAATCGCTTCCGCTTTCGACAATAGCACATCCGCATATCGCAAGATAATATCGTTGATATAAGACTGGCCGGCGGGAGGTAAATCCGCCTCGTTCTGAATCCGGTACTTACGAGTACTCAAATGTTTCAATCGATTACCCGCATGATTAAAAGCTCCCCCCGGATACAAATAACTAGGGAAACGATGTCCTAAAATATAAGAGCCCGGAAGCACAACCGTGAACGCTAAACGAGGATCACGGTTCTCATAAGGATTTTCCGGATCAATAGGGCTCCCATCCACGGTCTCATAAGCCGCCACCAAATCATCTGTAGGAACATAGCGACTACCACGTGTCCAACTACCGGTTCCCGTTCCGCAGTATTGATCCAGAAAAGTACCCTGTGAATTTTCACCCTCTATATATTGGATATCAAATAGAACCTCCTTATTTCCTTCATTAGCCGGATCGAACAATGTCGCATAACTATGAAACAAGCCATATTTCTTCAGAGCATCAATCTGATCTACACATTCCAAAACCGCCTTATACTTACCTTGATATAAATACGCACGCATTTTCATACCCAAGGCAGCGCCTTTCGTAGCACGTCCTTTCTCCGGAGCATCCGCACCTAAATTAGCGATGGCGACATCATAATCATCCAACGCCTGTTGCCATGTATCTTCTCGACTGGAACGCTTTAGGTTACGAGCCTCCGATGTTGAGATTTCTGAAAGTACGACAGGAACACCCCCATAAGTTTCCGCAAGTACCGAATAAGCCAATCCCCTCAAGAAATGAGCCTCGCCAACATACAACTTTTTCGCCTCCCCCGCTAATTCTATTTTTTCTAAACAAGCCAATAAATAATTAGCCCTAGAGATCATTTCATAACATCTTTTCCAACGAAAAGTAACGACACCGCCATCACTAGAGCTCAAACGTCCGGCTCCCAATTTATTGAAAACCTCGACAGTTCCCCAATTATATGCATTGGGAGTCGCACAATCTGTCATTCCAAACCCAAACAAACCTTGATCTATGACAGCGGTCTCCCTTAGACAAGCATACGTTCCATCTAACAGTAACTTAATATCCGATTCTTTTTCCGGAAAGTTAGCGGCCGTGATTTTATCCTCCGGATACAAATCCAGATAATTCTCCATACAACCACCAAAAGAGATCAATAACAAAAACGACAAACAATATATTATTAAACGTTTCATAGCTTTAGAAATTAAGATTTAAACCAAATGTGAATATTCTCGGTGTCGGATACGGAGAACCTCCCGCATCAAACGTATTTCTTTCCGGATCGTATCCCTCATAGCCTTTTTTCCACATAACCGTAAATAAATTCTGAGCATTAGCGTATACATAAAGCCGTTGCATTTTCAACTTTGAAGTAATCCTTTCCGGAAACGCATAACCCAATTGTAAGTTCTTCAATTTCAAGAAGTCAATCCGATGTACCCAAAATGAGGAGTCGTATCGATCCCAAGTAGAGTCATATCGAAGCATAGGGATACTAGAACCTGAATTCTCCGGTGTCCATGCGTCTCTCCAAAAGCCCGCGATTCGCATATACTCATATCCTAAGCGAGTCATTTCATTTTGAGTAAAGACATTCGCCTTTCCTAAGCCTTGAAACAACAAGCTCAGATCAAATCCCTTATAACGCAGCCCTGCTGAAATACCATAAGTGATCTTCGGAATCGTATTTCCTAATACTTGCTTATCTTGATAGTCCAATTTTCCATCATTATTTACATCCTCATACTTCAAATTACCCATGGCAGGCTTATAGCCATTATTATGCATATGCTCTACCGCTTCTTCATCCGATTGGTAAATGCCAATCGCTTTATAACCATACAACGCTTTGTAAGGATATCCCTCACGGATCAAATACAGTTGATCCGGAGAATTACCACCTTGGAACTTTGTTACTTCATTATTTATGTAAGTAAAATTAAATCCTACATTAAATCCCAATCGATCTCTACTGGCTTCCAAATTATCATAATTCGCAACCAATTCAAAACCGTTATTTTTCATCTCCCCAACATTCTCGAAAGGCGCTGTCTTATCACCTAAGATATTGGAGATTGGTAATTGAACAATAATATCGGTAGTCTTTTTATTGAAATAGTCCGCTTCAATGCTTAATTTATTGTTTAAGAAGCCCAGATCCAGACCAATATCTAGAGAAGAAGTTGTTTCCCAAGTAATATCCTCATCAACCAAGGCTGTTACAGCCGCACCCGGAGCCAAGGAACCTCCATAATTATAACTTAAATTATAATTCTGATTGATAACAGTTAAATAAGGCCAATACCCCTCGATCGTCTGGTTACCCAATTGTCCCCAAGAAGCTCGCAATTTCATGTTAGAAAAAATATTCACATTCTTAATGAAGCTTTCCTCACTCAACCGCCAACCAGCTGAGAAACCGGGAAAAACACCCCATCGATTACCTCGTTTGAAACGGGAGGAGGCATCCGCACGAAGATTCATCTCGAATAAATATTTATCAGCGAAAGCATAATTTAGACGACCGAAGTAAGAAGCCATACGTAATCCTTGCATATTACCCTTGCCCTGAATGCCATTCGTTCCCGCATCCACTTGGGTTAATCCGTCTTTAGCTGGATCCGTCCTACGTGCATATACGTTCTTAATATTATAATTTTCTAATTGAGCACCCAAGATTCCCGCGACCGAATGTTTTTCCACAAACTTCTTGCTATAGTTCAAGGTCGCATGAAAGTTATTACGCATAGTAGATATTTGCTCTCTACTCATCTCCAAGCCATCCCGGTTATAATTTATGGTCATTGTCTCTATACCGGAATCCGTGTATCCATAAAGGGTCTCATTATATTTATCGACCATTTTCCAATTGCCATTAGAGGCCCAAGTGACTTGCAAATTCAAGTCCTTCGTAAAGTCAACAGTAGCGAACGCATTTAACGACATATAATCCAAAGTCGTCTTGGTAGCGCCATTGGAAGCATCAATTAACGGGTTCCTGTTATCATACAATAAAGTTCCATCCTGCGCAATCGCCTCAACCGAACCAAAACGTCCATCTCTCGTATAAGGAGCGATAAAAGGAGCTGCTCCCGATTGTATAAAGAATACACGCGATAAATCAAACGGTTCTTGAGAATTCCGGCGTATATAATTTAAACGAGCGCCAACTTTCAACCACGAATTAACCTTATATTCCAGATTAGCCCGCATACCGAATCTCTCCGCATCTGTATTCGTAATAATACCCTCTTGCTTCAAATAATTTAAGGACAAAAAAGAAGATAATTTTTCCGAACCACCTCGAATTGATAAATTATGGCCTGTAATTAGAGCATTCCGATAAACATGTTCGTACCAATCCGTATTCGGGTATTTATAAGGATCCGTGCCATTCTTGAAATCAGAGATCAAGGACTCGGGATATAAAGGACTCTCGCCACCATTAGCCAAGGCTTGGTTTGCCATGGTCATTAACTCCGCACTATTTGTCACCAGATCAAATCTCCGTCCCAACTGTTGTACACCTACATATGAGTTCAATTCCACATGTGTCTTCTCATTATTTTTACCCATCTTCGTCGTTACCAAAACGACTCCATTCGCTGCTTTCGATCCATAGATAGCTGCGCTAGCCGCATCCTTCAACACGGTGATACTCTCAATATCGCTTGGATTGATCTGACTAAAAACGCCTTCTACTCCATCAATAATTACCAACGGATCCGAGTTATTCAGCGTACCCCAACCCCGGATTCTTAACTGAGCGCCATCATCCCCCGGCTTTCCCGAATTTTGACTGATCCATACACCCGACACTTTACCAGAAAGGGCTTGTGAGGCATCCGTTATAGGCCGGTTTGCCAATTCCTCATCAAACTTCACGGAAGAAACAGATCCTGTCAAATTCACTTTCTTCTGAGTACCATAGCCAACAACGACAACCTCATCCAGTTGTTCACTATCCTCTGTCAGTGTAATCGTTAGGCTAGAACGATTATTCAAGGCTATTTCTTCTGTCTTATACCCTATATAAGAAATAGAGACCATCGCATTCGGACTTACCTCATTTAATAAAAAATGTCCGTCCATATCCGTAATCGTACCCGTTCTACTCCCCTTCACCAGTACATTTACACCAATGAGAGGTTCCCCATGAGTATCTTTCACAATACCAGTGACCGTGATTTTTTTAGCTTGCTGAATAGAAAGGGACGAGTTTTCTTTTTTCTCGTTCCTTCGTACGATAATTTGTCGGTTGTTGATAATATATTCAACATCCGTTCCTTTAAATAACCTTTCCAATATAACCTCAACGGACTTATCCCGTACGTCCAAATTTACCCTGCGATGCAAGTCGATATTAGCGCCATGATAAACAAAAACAAACTCACTATTTTTCTCAATGTGGTCAAATACATCCTTTATGGTACAATTATTCATACGGACTGTCAACGTGGTTTGTTCCGTCTGCAAGGTAGCGGCGTACACCGCAGAGCCTCCAGAACTGATCAAGCATAAGGCTAAACAAACACTTTTGAGAAAATGATTCGATTCTCTACAGAAATCATCTTTTTTTTTCATACATTTGTAATGTTTTTTCTTTAATACATAATTAATTGATTAAACGAAGTCTTTGAACCGGTGGATATGACGGTATCTTCCGGTTCTTTTTGTCAATTTTTCTTTTTAACACAAAGTCTTTTCACCAAATAGTTCTTTTACATAGGCAATCTATTTTAATATGATTATATTATTCTCTTTATCCGTCTCTTGTCGCAAGAATAGAGATTGACAAATAATCTCAACAACATCTTCCAAACTTCCTCGCAAATCAAGTTTACCGGAAAGAGGTATTTCCGCGATCTCTTTATCAAACACAATCGTACGCCCATAGTATCGGGCTAATTTATTTAAGACATCTCCAACCTTACGATCGTTCACTTGCATCAGATTATCTTTCCAACAGATATACTCAAACACATCCACTTCCTTAATAGATACCCCTTTATTTCCCAACTCTATCATCTGGTTAGGAGCTAGCACCTCTTTAACATGCTTATCATTCTCTACCTCCACCCGGCCTTCGACTAATACAACGGAAGCCTTCGGCTCATCTCCATAGACGCAAACATTAAATTGGGTACCGAGTACCTTTACATTAAACGCATTTGTCTTTACGATAAAAGGGCGGGAAGAATCTGGGGTAACATCCAAATAGGCTTCTCCCGTAACTAAGATCTCTCGTTTATCTTTAGCAAACACGGCCGGATAAATCACACGGGTATCGGCATTTACATATATCTGGGTACCATCTGAAAATATAATATTTGCCCGCTTGCCCTTCGGTACTATGATTTGATTCAAATTTCCAGTCTTAGTAGCTAATACTTTCTTCTTTATCTGAGAGTCTTTTACACTTGGTTTACCTATATTATCATGCGTAATTGTAGCCCCATTTTTAAGCTGTACCCAGCTTCCATTTTCCACCAGCACAATCTCATCGTCCGGCAAAGAGTCTATGCTCTTTTCTTCCAACAAAGCCAATGGCAAGGAGGATTTATCATCCCCCACCATCCAGAAATAACATCCTATGGCAAGGAGTAACACGACCGCCGCCGCCACAGAAGAAGCTAGATAGCGTATGCGTAAAACAAAGGTTTTACGGGGAGCTTTCAAACGTTCCTCGACCTTCTGCCATGAGGATAAAGCGAACTTGGAATCCAATTGTTCCACTTCTCGGACTTTACGCCATAAATCCTCTCCAGCTTGCCGGAATAAATCTTTTTCAAATATGTCTCGTTTCTTATTCACAGGTTACATTTTTATTCTTATTACGGATCAATTTGATTTTGGTACTCACTTTTGCGGAAAAAAACACAATTTTTCATATTCTTGTGTTTTGAAAAGCACGATCTTCCACACTCGCTATATATCGACACCCGGTATCCTTCCAATATACATAAATCACTAATAATATGATATTTACAGTTTTTCTTAGTATCAAACAAAAGTTTTCCGTACACTAAACCTTAGTTTACCTATAGTAAAACAAAAGTTTCTTCAGTACGAAACTTTTGTTTTCCCTAAGGGAAACAACTCTTAAAGACTCCATTCCCTACTCACAAGCCTAAGTGATAAATTGCTTTCTTGCCATTCTCCTTAAAACATGGTAGGTCAAGAGTGATAATTGTAGATGTTTTTATATCTACAACCACCATGTAATATACTTATTTATAGGGCATATAAGACATAGTTGTAGATATGGTAGATATTTTATAAAACCAATCGCTTATGTAAGCATAGGGAATAAAACATAATGGATGCCCCCCATTATTAAAGCGTCCAGGGAAAACCACCTTCTTAACTTACTAAGCGTTCTGGATAATAAATTTTTACTCGATTGATAATTTATACCTAAGATCTCCGCAATCTCATCGTGTCCCAATCCATTTACATAATAAAGATAAATAATCTCTCTCTCTGGTGGGGGGAAAGTTTTGTCAAAGCCTTCATTAAGAGTTTAACCCGTTCGTCCGCTTCCGTCGTATCCAGTGAGATACGAGAAAATAATTCATCTGTTTGGAAAGTATCCTCATAAAGAGAGATGTCCTCCATCTTCCTGTTTTTCTCGATCATATCATACAACTTATGCCTTAAAGTCTTGAGTAAGTAACCTTTGACATTTACAGTTGGAGATAAAGTCTCGTGGTTTTGAATCAATTTGATAAAAATATCCTGTACGCAATCTTCCACCAAGCTCTTGTCAGGAAGTAACTTGATACCATAATTGCGCAATAAGGCGTAAAATCGGCAATACAGCTCACGGAAAGCTCTCATATCTCCCTTCAGACACAGTTCCCAAAGCCCCTCATCGGATATTTTCATATAGATCATGTAGAAATAACTCCCGCAGATTTGACGCAAACATACACAAAAACATTCGATTTTCAGATTAGCTAGAAGAGATTTTATAGAAAAACACGTGTATAACGCAAAATACATTATACACGTGTTCATTGAAATAATACGAAAAGGTTACTTATATCGCTTACTTTGCCAAGGGATCATACCCGTCTGGCGGATATGCTCCATCAAGCCATTGAACAAGTTTTTATAGGCAGCGGAAGAACGCTCTGCGATCGGGTTTTGCTCTTTAGGGTCTTCTTTCAGATTGAAGAATTGGATAGGTTCCCAAGGTGTGTTTTGTAAGATCTTATAATCTTTATAGCGAGATGCGTAATAGGCTTTACCACCATATTGGAAATTGCCTTCCCTGCGGACCCAATAAACCATCCGATCATCCGTATCTTGTTCCTCACCCCGCAGAAGAGGCAAGATGCTGATACCGTCGATCTCATGCGATACAGGTACGGCTGTCAGATCGCATAAGGTCGGGAACATATCCGAAAGCATGACGAAATTATCACGTACCGCCGGACGGATCTGGTTCTTCCAATAAATACCTCCGGCTACCCGGATTCCTCCCTCGTACATATCTTGCTTCGCACCTCTGAACGGGCCGTTATTCGCACCCGCATCGTCCTGTCCTCCATTATCAGAGGTAAATATAATGATCGTATTCTCCAACTGGCCGTTTTTCTCCAATGCCTCATACACACGTCCGACGTTGTAATCCAGATGCTCAATCAAGGCGACAATCTTAGCACGCTTCTCCGGAAGTGACGGCTCACGCTTTTTCACCTTTTCCAGCCATTCCTTAGGAGGTTGTATCGGGGTATGTGGGGCATTATAAGCTAAATACAAGAAGAAAGGCTCTTGTTTTTGCTTCATATCCGACAGGTAACGGATCGCCCAATCAGAGAAAATCTCTGTAGCATGCCCTTGCGGATCGATCTCTTTCAAGTTCTCACGCATATAATTATTCCCGAAACGACGATGGGTATAATAATCATCCATCATATCCCCTAAAAAGCCCCGATAGAAATCGAAGCCCCTTTCCGTAGGCGTATTCGGAGACTCCAATCCTAGATTCCACTTTCCGACCATCGCATTATGATAGCCTCTTTTCTTCAACATCTGAGGTAATAATACGGCATCTTCCGACAAATACCCCCAACTATCCTCTTTATGCGTACGAATGACTCCCGGTACACCTACCATATCCGGATAACGGCCGGTTAATAACGAGGCTCTACTAGGAGAGGAAACCGGGCAGTTCGCATGGAAATTCGTGAAACGAACCCCTTCATTTAACAATTTATCGATATGTGGAGTTTGAATGTCATGGGTGGCACCTTGACAAGACAAATCTCCATATCCCAAATCATCGACCAAAATCAGCAGGATATTCGGGCTATCCGGCAAAGCCTTTGTTTGTGCGGACGCGGCAGAAAAAGCCAATCCGCAAGCCGCAGTTAGTATATATTTATTCATCAATCTGTTGTTTTTTTTAAATGTTCCATTACATCATATCACATACGGAAGGTTTGATCTTCATTCCTTTCTTATGCTTCTCACCGGCCTCGATCAGTAATCTCACGATCTCCGGATGCTTCTCCGCCTGATTGAATCTCTCCGAGATATCAGTCTCCACGTTATACAGCAAGGGTTCCACCGGAGTCTCGATCTTACAGGTACGCAGATATTGGTCCTTGATCGTCTTAAAATAATATTTCCACTCCCCTTTACGGATCGCCATCAACTCACTTCCCCACCAATAATAAACCTCATCACGGGCGGAATGCTTTTCCTCAAACAATAATCCGGTTTGATTCACGCCATCCAGTACGAGATCTTTCGGTTGCTCGATACCGGCCATCGAAAGGAAGGTCGGATATAAATCCATCGAGGTCATGATCTCATCATTGATCGCCGGATTGATTTTTCCCGGCATCCAGCAAATGGCCGGAACCCGGAAGCCACCTTCCCACCAAGTACCCTTGCCATCCTTCAACGGACCTGCGGAACCTCCATTCTCATGCTCCGTCAACCAAGGGCCGTTATCGCTGGTAAAAATGACAAACGTATTCTCGTCCAAACCATTTTCACGCAAGGCCTTCAACACCTCCCCGACGCTCCAGTCAATTTCCTCAACGACATCTCCGTACAGGCCTCGTTTGCTCGTTCCCTCGAAACGGGCATTCGTGTACAATGGGATATGCGGGAAGGTATGAGCGAAGTAAAGGAAGAAAGGTTCCTTTGAATGATCCTTGATGAACGATACCGCTTTTTCCGTATAGCGACGGGTCAATTCTCCTTGATCCGGTTCCGATTCGATTTGCTTACCATCCAATATCAATGGAGTCGGCGGAAAATTCCGTGCATGCGCGCCTTTATTCTGAACGGGGCTCATATCATTGGAATAAGGTATGCCGAAATAGGTATCAAAACCATGATCCGTAGGTAAATAGGGAGAGAACGCTCCTAAATGCCATTTGCCCACACAGCCGGTCGCATACCCGTTTTGCTGCAAGACCTTGGCGATCGTAACCTCGTCTTGCCCTAACCCAGCCTTCGAATTAGGGAAAAGTACGGCTACACGATCCCCATACAATCCATTTCGAACCGGCAAGCGTCCGGTCATTAACGCGGCCCAGCTTGGGGTAGAGACTCCGGCCCCCACATAAAACTGGGTCAGCTTCATCCCTTCACAAGCCATACGATCTATATTCAGCGTGCAGATCGTAGGATTCCCATAGCAACTCAGATCCCCATATCCCATATCGTCACAGAATATGATTACAAAATTAGGCTTATTGGCCGCATCCGAGGCGGCGTTCAAACTCAAGCTGTTCGATAATACCGCCGCTGTTAAAACAGACAATGATTTCAGTGTTTTCATATGCGTATCTTTTTATTTAAGTAAACGGGGAAAAGGTTCATCTATAATACCGGCAGGACGCTGGTTCCGGCCTTCATATCCCCAATCTCCCATATCACTACGAACCTGTTCGATCCATTGATTCATCTTCGTCACTACTTCGGGATGTTTATCGATGACATTGGTTGTTTCCGACAAATCATTCGCCAAATTATATAAACGAGCTTCACCGACTTCCGTATCCGGGAAGTGAGGGCCTTTGATACGTTCCTTCAAAGGTAAATGATACTTCCAGTTTCCCCAACGTACCGCCTGTAATTGTTGTTTCTGGTAATAATAGAAAGTCTCCGTGGGCGATGCCATCGATTCTCCCTCCAAGATTCCAGACACATTATGCCCATCTATCACCCGGTCGGAAGGAACCGCATAACCGCAATAATGCGCCAATGTCGGTAAGAAATCCATCGAAGTCACCAGATTATCAGTTTCCTGTCCCGCCGGTATTTTAGCGGGCCATCTCATTATACAAGGCACCCTGAACCCACCTTCATACGTCGTACCCTTTTGGCCTCTCAACGGACGGTTCGTACCGCCGAAGTGTTCATCCGCACCATTATCGGAAGTAAAGATAACCAAGGTATTTTGATCCAATCCTTCCTCCTTTAAAGTCTCAAGCAAGACTCCCATCGACCAATCCAATTCCTCGGTCGCATCTCCATAGAGTCCGTTCTGAGACTTTCCCTTGAAAGCGGGAGAAGCCGCTAACGGATTATGAGTCATATTATGGCACAAATAAATAAAGAACGGAGATTCCTTATGAGACTTTATAAACTCCACAGTCTTATTGGTATAACGAATCGTCAAGGAATCATGACCGACTGGAGCCACTATTACCTCCTCCTGTTCCATCAAGGGTAACGGACAATACGGACGATCCATATCGTTACTATAAGGAATACCATAATAATAGTCGAAACCCTGCCGGGTAGGAAGAAATGGCAATTGATCCCCTAGATGCCATTTCCCGATACAAGCCGTCGCATACCCCTGCTCCTTCATCAACTCGGCGATCGTTATCTCACCGGGATTCAAGCCTTTATGCGAAGCTGGAAATAGCACTTGCCTCCCTTTGGACATCAAAGGTGTAGGGTCCGCATTTACATGCATGGAGACTCGCCTTGGATAACACCCTGTCAATAAAGCCGATCTGGAAGGTGTGCTCACGCTCGAACCCACATAGAAATCGGTCAGTCGTATTCCCTCTTTAGCCATCTGGTCGATATGGGGAGTACGATGCTTCGTACTCCCGTAACAACCTAAATCCCCATATCCGAAATCATCGATAAATACGATGATCACATTTGGCCTTTCCGCCGCTTGAGTAGCCACGGCCACTCCGGAAAGGGCTAATACCGGTATCAATTTAGATATAAATTTCATTTCATCCTTCTTTTAGTTGAACATTACCAACCCGGGTTCTGATCCAAATTCGGATTCAAAGAGCGCTCGCTATCAGGAATAGGCAGTAAATCGTAATATTCCAGATATCCATTCGGGAACTTCGTCTCGATCACGCTTCCTTCATGATCTTTTATAATCATAGGATAAAGCGTCTTCCCGATTTTCCAACGTTTCACGTCTGACCAATAACGACCTTCCAACGCCAACTCAATCCGTCTCTCATGCCTTACTTTCTCACGAGCCTCCTCACGACTCATAGATGTCGGCAGCAAAGAGATCTTAACGTCATCCCTTTCCGTACGGATCCGGTTGAGAATAGCGATCGCATCCGCTACACTTCCATTCGTCTCTATAATCGCCTCCGCTTTTGACAATAAGACATCCGCATATCTCAGTATGATATCATTGATATAAGACTGCCCGGAAGGAGGAAGCTTTGACTCATCCTGAATCCGATATTTACGGGTACTTAAATGTTTCAACCGATTACCGGCATGATTAAACGCACCTCCCGGATACAGGTAATTAGGGAAACGATAGCCCAAGAAATAAGAACCCGGAAGTACAGCCGTGAAACCTAAACGAGGATCCCGGTTCTCATAAGGATTCTCGGGATCTACAGGAGAGCCGTCGATCGTCTCATAAGCCGCTACCAAATCATCCGTAGGGACATAACGGCTTCCACGGGTCCAACTTCCGGTACCCGTTCCGCAATACTGGTCAATATAGGAACCTTGCGAATTCTCGCCTTCAATATATTGGATATCAAACAATACTTCCTTATTGTTCTCATTAGCCGGATCAAACAAACCCTCATAACTATGGAATAGACCATATTTCTTCAACGCATCAATTTGCTCGACACAAGACAGAACCTCCTTGTATTTACCTTGGTATAAGTAGGCTCGCATTTTCATACCTAAAGCCGCCCCCTTGGTAGCACGCCCCGGCTCAGGAGCATCCACTCCCAGATTGGTGATCGCAACCTCATAATCATCCAGCGCTTGTTGCCAAGTCTCCTCCAAACTCGCCCGCTTCAAGCTACGAGCTTCTTCCGTGGAAATGTCCGTCAATATAATAGGTACCCCACCATAGGTTTCCGCTAGCACGGAATAAGCCAGTCCCCGTAGAAAATGAGTCTCACCTGAATATTTGGCTTTCGCTTCTTCCGATAAATCCACTAAATCCATACAGGCCAACAAATAGTTTGCCCGGGAGATTATCTCGTAACATCTTTTCCAACGATACGTTACGACTCCTCCGTCACTAGAGCTCAATCGCCCGGCACCCAGCTTATTAAAAACCTCATCCGTTCCCCAGTTAAATGCGTTAGGGGTAGCTCCATCCGTTATGCCAAAGCCAAACAAACCTTGATTATAAACCTCTTTTTCCCTCAATTGAGCATAGACACCATTTAAAAGGAGTTTGATATCCGATTCATTTTCCGGGAAACTCGCCGAAGTAATCTTATCCTCAGGATACAAATCCAAATAATTCTCCATACATCCCGTGAAAGAGACACATAGTATAATTGATAAGCAATATGCTAATAACTGTTTCATACTTTTAGAAATTAAGATTTATACCAAATGTAAATATTCTCGGAGTCGGGTAATAATTGGTACCCGAATCAAACGTATTTCTTTCCGGATCATATCCTTCATACCCTTTTTTCCACATAATCGTAAACAGGTTCTGGGCATTCGCATATACGTACAACCGTTGCATTTTTAGCTTTGAGGTAATCCATTCAGGGAACGCATAACCTAATTGTAAGTTCTTCAATTTCAAGAAATCGATACGATGCACCCAAAATGAGGAGTCATACGTGTCCCATGAAGAGTCAAACCGAAGCATCGGTATATTTGAGTCCGGATTCTCTGGGCTCCACGCATCCCGCCATTTATCAGAAATAGTCAGCCATTCGTATTGCATACGGGTCATGCCGCTCTTCGTAAACGCATTCGCCTGTCCCAAACCTTGGAATAAGATATTTAAGTCAAACCCTTTATAGCGTAAGCCGGCAGTAAGTCCATACGTAATTTTAGGAATCGTATTACCAAGTACTTGTTTATCTTGATAGTCTAATTTTCCATCGTTATTAACATCCTCGTATTTCAGATTTCCCATTTCCGGCTTAAGCCCATTGCTATGCATATGTTGAGCGGCTTCTTCGTCCGATTGATAGATGCCAACCGCTTTATAGCCATACAAAGCCTTATACGGATATCCCTCACGAATCAAATAAAGCTGGTCCGGAGAGTTTCCTCCTTGAAATTTCGTTACTTTATTATCGATATACGTAAAGTTTAGTCCTACGTTAAATCCAAGGCGATCTCTGCTCGTCTCAAGATTATCATAATTCACGACTAACTCAAAACCATTATTTTTCATTTCGCCCACATTCTCAAACGGCGCGGTCTTATCCCCTAATACATTTGGTATTGGCAATTGAACGATAATATCGGTTGTCTTTTTATTGAAGTAATCAGCTTCAATATTCAACTTATTACCTAAGAAGCCCAAATCCACGCCAATATCCAAGGAAGAAGTAGTTTCCCAAGTAATATCCTCATCCACCAAAGCGGTTACGGCAGCACCCGGAGCCAATGAACCTCCATAATTATAACTCAAGTCATAATTTTGGGAGATCACTGTTAAATAAGGCCAATATCCTTCAATAGTTTGATTGCCTAATTGTCCCCACGACGCACGTAGTTTCAAATTAGAAAACAGATTCAGGTTCTTAATAAACGCCTCTTCACTCAAACGCCATCCTGCAGAGAAGCCCGGAAAAACACCCCAACGATTTCCCCGTTTAAAACGAGAGGAGGCATCGGCACGGAGATTCATCTCAAATAAATATTTATCCGCAAAGGCATAATTCAATCGACCAAAATAAGATGCCATGCGTAGACCTTCAAAATTTCCCTCTCCCTTGATACCTTCCGTTCCCGCGTCCACTTGGGTTAATCCTTCTTTAGGAGGGTTGGTTCTTCGGGCAAATACGTTCTTTATACTATAATTCTCCAATTGGGTACCAAGGATAGCGGCAACATAATGCTTATCCGCAAATCGCTTGCTATAGTTTAATGTCGCTTGGAAATTATTACGCATGGTCGATACTTGCTCTCTACTCAACACAATACCATCACGATTGTAATTTTTCGGTATCGTCTCTATGCCAGAATCCGTATATCCATAAAGGGTCTCATTATATTTATCAACCATTTTCCAATTGCCATTAGAGGCCCATGTTACTTGTAAGTTCAAGTCTTTCGTAAAATCCACGGTAGCGAAAGCATTTACAGCCATATAATCCTTGGATGTTTTAGTCGCCCCGTTCGAAGCGTCTATAACCGGCTGATAAGTCGTATACAATAAAGTACCATCATCCTTAATCGCCTCTACTGAACCGAAACGGCCATCCCGGGTATATGGAGCGATGAAAGGAGCCGCACCTTGTTGCTGTTCGAATACACGGAACAAATCAAAAGGCTCTTGGGAATTCCTACGAGTATAATTCAAACGAGCGCCAACTCTCAACCATGAATTCACTTTATACTCCACATTTGCCCGGATACCGAACCGCTCCGCCTTAGAGTTCATCAAAATACCTTCCTGACTCAAATAGTTCAAAGACAAGAAGGAAGATAGTTTCTCCGATCCACCGCGAATCGACAAATTATGCCCTGTTATTAAAGCATTCCGATAAAGAGAGTCATACCAATCCGTATTCGGGTATTTATAAGGATCTGTTCCGTTTGCGAAATTAGAGATCAATGTTTCCGAGAAAAGAGGGTTCTCTCCCCCATTCACCAAAGCTTGATTCGCCATAGTCATATGCTCGGCGCTATTCGTCACTAAATCAAAATGACGTCCGATCTGCTGCATTCCGACGTAAGAGTTCAACTCTACTTGGGTTTTCTCATTGTTCTTTCCCATCTTCGTCGTAACCAAAACGACACCGTTAGCGGCCTTTGATCCGTAAATAGCCGCACTAGCCGCATCCTTCAAGACTGTGATACTTTCGATGTCACTCGGATTTACTTGGCTGAATACCCCTTCTACTCCGTCAATAATCACCAACGGGTCCGAATTATTCAATGTACCCCAGCCACGAATTCTCAATTGCGCTCCATCATCTCCCGGCTTACCCGAATTCTGGCTGATCCACACGCCGGAAACCTTTCCGGAAAGTGCTTGAGAAGCATCAGTGATCGGACGATTCGCCAATTCCTCATCAAATTTGACTGAAGAAACAGAACCTGTCAAATTCACCTTCTTCTGGGTTCCATAACCAACAACCACAACCTCTTCCAAAGCCTGTGTATCCTCCCTTAAACGTACATTCAATGAAGTCTGTCCCGCAATAGCGACAGTTGTTGGCATAAAGCCGATATAAGAAAATTGAAGTGTCGCGTTATCCGATACCTCCAAAATAAATTTACCATCAAAGTCTGTTATCGTACCATTTGTAGTACCTTTCTCCACAACATTCGCTCCAATGATAGGTTCCCCTTTTGAATCGACAACAACACCCGTTATTTTTTTGGCTTGCTGGGTGACCGCATTCGCTATAGTTTTTTCAAATAAGTAGATCTTTCCATTTTTAACTTCATAACTTAATGACGTGCCCTCCGTTATTTTATCCAATACATTTGTCAATTCTGCATTCGTAAAATTAACGCTCACTCTCCGATTCAAATCTACGATTTGTTTGCTATACGCAACACTCAACCCGGTTTGGTGGGTGATGGTAGCTAAAACTTTCTCCACTTTCGCATTGTCCAGCACAATAGAAACCCGCTGAGCCGAGGCGGTAGCCGTGAAACTCAGCAAGGATATGACTAAAAATAGAAAGGTTAACTTCATGGCATTCGGTATTTTCTCAATTAATATTAAAAGGCACCTACGCCGAGGGCTTTCTTGCTTTTCTTTCATATATTTGTATTGATTTTAATAGTTGGTATTAGAAATTTATTTTTAATACGACCGGCAGCCGAAAAGGGTAGGAGCTTTTCGGCTGTTCTTATGTTATCTATTTATGAGGAATCCATACGCATATCTATTTTAAGGTTAACACTCTGTTTCCTGCTCTCCTATCAAATAGACACACGACAAATCTAAAAGGATGAGTCGTTATAGCTAATTTTTTTATTTTTTCATCCGGACTTCTATCTTGCCCACTTTTTCCTCGAATAGTACAGGCGTGATTTTCTCTAACTCTTTTAGTACCGTGGTTAAATTCGTACTATCCGTCGTAATCGTATATGTATATTTCAACGCTATGGAATCTTTTATCTCAAAAGACACACCATAAGTCCTAGCTATTGTTTTCATCACTTCAGGCAAAGGCGCACTTTTAAATACCAATACATTCCGCCTCCATGCGGAATATAACTTGACATCATGTGAACGGACAACCTCGCAACGGCCCGATAGCTTATCGTAAACCGCTTTCTCACCGGGACGCAATTGATACGACTTGAATGATTTAGATTTTAGCTCGATCGATCCGGTCTCTAAGGCAATAAATATAGCGTCTTCCTCCGGATAGGCCTTTACGTCAAAAGTGGTACCCAAAACCTTAATATCCATATAGGAAAGATCTACGACAAACGGCCTGTTCTTATTTTTCGCGACCTCAAACCAAGCTTCCCCTTCCAGATAGACCTTCCGTTCGTAAAGACCAAACTTTTTCGGATACCGTATCCGGCTCCCTGAATTTAGATGCACCTTGCTCCCATCTTGAAAAAGCACTTGCATGCGCTCACCATTAGGGACATAAACCTCATCGTATCCATCATCCGCCAATAAATCCACTTGTGAGTTAACACGCATGAAAAGACCGATAAACAAGGCCACCGGTATCAAAATGGCTGCCGCATACGCAATAAGACGGCGTATACGCTGGCGATGAAGCTGGCGCACGATCCGCTGATACATCACGGCCGATGGCACCGGATGGTCGATCCACTCCTCCTCCTGCCCCATGTGAATGGCTTTCTCATCCATATCCATACGCTTAGCAAGCCAAGCTTGCCCCTCTGGTGTCTTGAACCAGCGAACCACCTCACGGGCTTCCTCGGGAGTCGCCTCATTATCCAGTGTTTTTTCTATAATTGACAGATCCGGTATTCTCATATATATCTTCCTTTTTTAATTGACACGCCAAACGATCAATAGGATGAGTTCCACAAATATAAAAGAAATAAAAATAACCGTTCAAAATGTGTCCGAAGTATTTTTATCGCTTGGGCATAATGAGTTTTAACGGTTGGCACCGAGATACTCATCTTATCGGCGATTTCCTGATTCGATAGATTTCCTTTCAACTTATATAAGCAGACTTGCCGTTTTTGCTCGGGTAAGTGTTCGATCGCTTGGTAGAAATGTTCCATCATATCCTTCTCTTCAATCTTGGCCAACAACTCATCCTCATATTCCGGCGAAGATTGCACGATCTCATAGTTTTTCTCTAACGCGCTATTATTATTCCGGATCTCATTCAACACATGGTTTTTCAGCATCGTATAGAGATAGTTCCGCAAGTTTACGTTTATCATCAACAAGGAATGCGACTCCCACAGCCTCAAGAATACTTGCTGCACGGCATCTTCCGCGGCGAATGAATTTTTCAGGTATTTATACGCTAGTACGTACAGTAATTTATGATACCGCTCATAAATAACCGTGAACGCATCCTCACTTCCCTCTCTCAATGCGGAAAGCAGATCTTCATCACTTCGTATGGATTTCTGGAAAAAAGACATCACCCTATATTACATACGACTCGCTATTCAATAACCATTCTGCCTCTTTTTTCATGACATCCGGTATTGGCGTGACAGAACCTTCGCTGATCGACCGTATAAATTCCGGATACTCTCTGCGATAGACCTCAAGCATACGGTTCGCGAAGACGAACATCATCGTATATTGTATATTCGCCAACCGGTCGCACATCTTTATGAACGACGCGAATCTCGTATCCCGTATCCCCTTATAATAGGTCTCATTGGCACGTTCTTTCCTGTTGCGCCCTTTCTCATTAGTCAAGGCATATACGATTTCCGGAACTTGCTCTTCCAGCTTCCGTTTGATCTCTTCCGGCAGTACCAAACTCCCTACTCGAAAATCATCGATAAATTTCACGATATCATTGTAAGTCATCCGTGCGTCTTCTATCGTGTCATGCAGATAGGCACCCGCATACAAGATCAAGATGTCCGCCTCACTTTCCGCAACCAAATATCCATACCGTGATACGAACGAGGCAGCCATTTTCAAATGGAAACCATAGGGTAATACGTGGTCGTATTTCTGGTTTACGTCATCGTGTATCTGGAACGCAGCTTTCTCCAAACAGCTGATCCAAGGATAATAACGTTCTACAATAGAGACAAATAACTGTTTTTCCATTTTTTTCGGTACTTAAGATTAATCTTTGCGCATGGCAATATTAACAATTAATTAAATAAGGCTCGCCACAAAAGTAGTTATTTATTCAAATATTCAAAGAAACCGCCTTTATAACAAAGGCAACCACACCCAAAGCAATGAAGTTAACTCACTTAGACAGGGTTAAATCGAGTGAATCATACGACTTCCTTTCTTTATTATGGATACAATTATTATATTTGCAATAAAATGTATTTATAGTATGGAGACAATCGCAATGATAAACCCTTTTGTCGTGGGTAGATATGTATCAGACAAATATTTTTGTGACCGCAAGGAAGAGACAAAGCTCTTGAGTAAACAAATTGAGAACGGACGTAATGTCGCGTTGATTTCTCCACGCCGTTTGGGTAAGACCGGATTGATCCAGCATCTTTTTCATCAAGAATCGATAGAAAAAGATTATCATGCGTTCTTTGTGGATATTTATGCCACCACTTCATTGGCAGAATTCGTATATTTATTAGGAAAAGCCATCTACGACGAATTGAAGCCAAAGAAAACAATTTGGGCGGAACGGTTCTTTCAAATCATAACCTCATTGCGTGCGGGTTTCAAACTGGATATGGTAACCGGTGAACCAAGTTTTGATATTGGGCTAGGAGACATCCAAGCGCCACAAACAACGCTTGATGAGATCTTCACTTATCTAGAGACCGCAGATAAACCATGTATCGTGGCGATCGATGAGTTCCAACAAATTGGCGGCTATGAGGAGAAAAATGTAGAAGCGTTGTTGCGAACTAAGATTCAACAAAGCAAGCAGACTATGTTTATCTTCTCCGGCAGTAAACGCCATTTGATGAGTAATATGTTTAATTCCTCTTCCAAGCCTTTTTATCAAAGCGCTATTAGTATAGGACTTGAGCCAATACCCATTCATATCTATGTGGAGTTCGCCAACCGGCTTTTTGAGCAAAGGGGAAAGCTTATTGACAAATCCGTAATAGAAGAAGTTTATCGGATGTTCGATGGCTATACTTGGTTTGTGCAAATGATAATGAACGAACTTTTCGCATTGACCGAAGAGGGTGAGCGTTGTAGTATGGATAAGATAGAAATAGCCCGCAAGAATGTGATTCTAACACAAGAAAGTAGTTACAAGGATCTACTTGCCAATCTTGCTCCCAAACAAAAACTTGTTTTACAAGCTATCGCCAAAGAGGGCAGAGCAGAAGGTCTCACGTCATCAGCATTTATCAAAAAATACAAGCTACCCTCAGCCAGTTCTGTACAATCTGCGGTCAAACCTCTGTTGAAAAATGATTTGATAACACAGGAAGATGGCTTTTATAGGGTATATGACTACTTTTTTGCGGATTGGATGGCTAAAATATATTGACTCTCTTGTATGTAAATGTCAGAAAATAAGCAAATCTTAGTAGGCACTATCCGTTACTGAAGTAAATAATTTACGACTTGAAATGTAAATTCCTTATGCGGTGAAAAATCGGACAGAAAAAGTAAGTAAACTTACCTTATGACTGAAAATGAATTATTTAGACAACATACTTAATCGCTCGCAAAAGGCTTCTCAAGTGGTTAGTTATTCACTTCCCAAGCCGTAAGCTAGCGGCTAGGTATAGCCGCTAGTTATTCACTCGACAAGCCGTTAGTTATTCACTTCAGAAGCCTATTACACCCTGCAAAACAGATAAAATTAGGGAGGATATCTATCACAAACATCCTCCCCTTTTATTGACAACACTTATGACAACATTCCAATGATAAGTGTTATTAGATAATTAGATTGTTAAACAAAAAGCTCAAAACATGATACCGATACCCAAGCACCCTTCAAACATCTTAAAACTGTTTGTTTGCATACCTAAAGATATAGCTAAGTTATTAATCCGATAAATTCCTCCTACCTCGGCCTCTAGTCCGGAATACGAGATTTTCTTGTTCTTCACCCAAATATCTTCGACTGTTTGCCAAGCCACATTCTTATACCCATACCCCGCACCTACATACAAATAAAGAGGGGTCAATACACGCTGCAGCAGACCTCCTGTTATCGCCAAACGACTATATTGTTTATTGCCATTATACCAATAAGTATCCACAGTATTTTTATCGACCTCTTTTTCAGACGAGATAGAACCGAAATCCGATTTCACCTTAATGTAACCTCCTGTCTTTTTAACAATACCAATCATTATCCCGTAAGACAAACGAGAAGAGCCATAACTTAGATTTGGCATGACCAAGGTTCTCAGTTTATTATTTTTATCTTCCACAAGCTTCACCACAAGCTCATATACTTCTTGCTTCCCGATTGATTGTGGAAACTCATAACGTATGACCCCATATTTCTCATGTTTGATGGTAAGACGACGGCTTTTTTCGGTCATATATACAACCACTTCTCCTTTCCTATAAACCGGATCTCCAATGGTGTTTCCCTCAAACTGGAAATCCTCGCCAGTAGTGACCACCTTTATGATCGAACAAGGATTATCGTTCAAATCCAAACGAGGTTGCGTACGTGCCTCTAAATCACGCCCCAGTTTCTGGAAAGATTTAACTTGGATCTCTTGGGCTAAAACGCTAACGTGTATTCCTACAAGAAAAAATATGTATATTACAATGCTTCTCATATAACAGCTTTTTTATAGATCTAAAATAGAAGGTTTAAGCTTTTTTCCATTTCTTAGCAAACTATTAAACGTTTTAGTTCTTACAACCTCATTTATTGATATAATACTTTTTGTAGATAGTCCATTTGGACTAACAAAACACTCGAAAGGATCGACATCTCGAAGCCCTCTAATAAAAACACTTCCTGCTTTAAATCCATTGGAGTTATCATTTTTATTGATTAGATAAATCGTACTATTTGATAAAATAGCATTATAAGTACCTGTTAGCAAAAAAGAAGGTCCTTCACTTTTTATTTCATTAGGAGTCTCTAAAATATCAACTCCATTAATATTATCTTCCGCTTCAAAAACAACCTTACCATTTACACAATATTGCTCTTCATAGGCACCATTATTTGGCATAGCAATAATATATGGAGTATTCGCATTTAAAGAAGTCACATTTTCAAATCCTTTTTTAGTCAAAGCACGTAACCAAAAAGGTTTGGCGTTCTTTATTTCACTATTGAATGGAGCTAAAATCCTACCATCTTCATGTATTACTTTTTGTACATTAAACGGTAATACTATAGTTTCCCAACCGGCTGACTCTCCTTGTCCTGTTATTTGTTTAAAATCATGTGTATACATTATCTTTTTAGCTTTAAACTTTTTAGGGCAATAAAATGGCTTAGCCTCATCTGCCGTAAGAACTATTTTTTCCGCAACACCATTGTAAACTATATTATTCCATTTAGCAGGCACCTTAACATCTTTACTTAAATAAACAATACAATTTGGCGACATTCTATCATCAAACATATCTGATATAATATCCATTGAACTATCCCAAAATACATATCGCATAGTAGTCGATTCAAAGGCATATGTACCTACGCTTACTACAGAAGCAGGAACTTTGATATATTCTAGCTTTGTATCATTGAAGGCACCTCCACCAATATTTTTAACCGTACTTGGAATTATGACTGATGAGATTGGACAGGCAAAAAAAGCGTCAGAGCCTATGCTTTCCAAACCTTCGGGTAGTGAGATTGATTCTAATTTAGAACATCCCCGGAAAGCGCTACTCTCTATTTCAACTAAAGACTTAGGCAACGTCACAGATATCAAGCTTTCACATCCTTGAAATGTATCAGAAGGAATGGACTTAAGATCAGCTAAAAAAGTTATAGACCTCAGATTTGGACAATATGTAAATACATGCCCTCCCATACTCGTGACATTCTCTGGTATTTCCATAGAAGTAATCTTGCTAGCTATAAATCCTCCTTGATCAATTGATGTTACGCTCTTAGGTATAACTATTTTCTCACAAGGGGAAGATTCAAACAGATTTCTTGTAATTTTATTATTCTCAGTACTTTGAGGATCACTTGAAGACCAAGAGTAAATACCATATTTTTCTCCTCCCGCAACAATATCCGCATTTTCTAAATTTAGCACTTTCAAATTGTTCATCGATCGAATACAATTTATATCTGTTCCATTTATTGGTCCAACAATAGTCAGTTCCTTTATAGAGGTGACATCGGTTACTCTTTCCGATAAAGTTCCAGCATTCTCCAATGTTACGTTTTGAATACTAGCACTCCCTTCCTTTAAAGACATTACAACATCCGACTTTTTAGCCTCATATATCAATAGATCCTCTTGTTGACAAGAATACTGTATTAACATTAGAACCAAACTACTTAATAGCAGCCAATTACTACATTTATAATTTGCTTTCATCTTTATATAATTTAATTTTTATCAGGATTATCATTATCATTTATATTAGGAGAACCATCACCAACATCCATTTTTACAACATCACTATATACCGTACCAGCTACACTTGTCGCATAAACACGTATATAATAAATCGTAGATTGCTTCAAATTTGTGATCTGCCCATTTAACCTATTACCAGATAAACCCGTATTTATTTTCGAATCAATAACGCTAGGAATAGTATTAACCGTACTATAACAAACCCCACATTCCGTTATTTCTGATTCACTTGTTACAGTAGCCCTCACCGTAGCGACATTTCCTTCTCTCGTTATATTCACATCTGATACAACTGGCAATCCCATCGTTACTGTCTTTACTGTTGCTATGGCGCTATACACCTCTTTATCCTTTTCTCCGAGGACATAAACACAAACATAATATTGTGTATTTGGCTTCAAACCTGAGATTGTTGCACTTTCAGAACTAAATTCAAGCACACTAACATTCTCTCCATCTAATTTCGGAGATTGGTTTGTCGAACTATATAAGAACATACGTTTCTTGATAGATCCACTACTAGAAATCGTAACATGAGCGGCAAAACTTGTTTTCTCTACATTCGTAAATGTTATCGCACCTATAACAGGAGTAGGATCCGCACTTGTCTCTAATGTTTCTATTGGACCATAAGACACCTCCTTTCCTGTCTCAACAAAAGCCCGTACAAAATATTTCTTATTTGGAGATAGACCTGTTATTGTTGCTTTCAAATAGTCTCCCTCTATATCCGTAACTTCTAAGATTGTTGCGTTTTTAAGTTCCGGAGCTCCTGAGTTACTATAACAAAAACCTTTTCTCAATATATTGTCACTTCCTTGTTTAACCTTTGATTGAACATCCGCTGAAATGTCTGTCACATTACTAATCTCTACAGTTTCACATATTGGCTTAATATACTCTTTAGTCACAAACTCAATTCTCTCACCATAAGCTGCTTTTGAACCATTTTTCGCATAAGCTCGTACATAATATTTAGTTTTATCAACTAAGCCTGTCAATTTATACGTAAAATCTTTTTTATCTTTTACAGGTACAAATTTATCCACATCTTTTACAGGATCCTTATCCACAGTCGTATAACAGAATCCCATCTCTTTAATTTCAGAAGAACCACTATTCTCCAACGAGCCACTCAATATAGCCCAATCAGAACCTAAAGCCTCTGTCCCTACTTTATTCGTGAGCACCACCGGAGCCTCAAATCCTTCAGTTGTAAACTCAAGAGTATCTCCATTTATAGTTCCATCTTTATTTGTCGCAAATGGATAAATATAATACATAGTACCTGGAGATAATTTATCGATTGTAACTTGAAAAGATTCAACAGAGACTAATTTAGGTTCAAACTTCTCATCCTCTTGCTTTTTATAAAAGAAACCACACTGAGTAATATTAGACCCTCCATTATCCAATATACCGCAAGAAGCCGATAAACTATATTCTCCTACCGAAAGTATTTTCATCTCACCCAATAATGGCTTAGATGTGGTCAATGTGGTGAAAGAAGAAGTTTGGGTTTTCATCATATTTGTTCCATTACTGACATACATGCAATAATAGTATTGTTTGCCCGGCTCTAAATCCGTTAATGTCTTTTTAAAAGATTTTCCCACAGAAAAACTTTCATCTTTTATAGGAAAAGGCATAGTCGCAGGATCATCGGGAATTAACTCTTTAGAAAGTGAACATAAAAAACCAAAAACACTAACATTACCACCAATACTACCATTAATCATACCTTCTACCACAGCCCCTTTTCTAGAAGGTATAGGATCACTAAAAGTCCCTTCTATTGACGTCCATTGCGGACTTTCCTCATCTTTACATGAAACTAAACACAGACAAGACAATGACACAAAAAGAAAAAATATTTGATTTATCTTTCTCATAACTAATCATCTTAAATTAATCAACGCACTTTTAAATATCAAAATCCTCCACTTGGAATATCTCCTCCTCCGGCAACTTCGTATACTGATCCAGCATCTCCGGCTGCCAAGTACGAACATGAATCTTTGGGGCATCCTCGTTCGTGAAATCCCATAATAAGAATAAGTAACCCACGTCGCTGTAGCGATCCGATGTATAGCCTTGCTTCAAGGTCACTCCATAGAAGTTGGGTTTAGCCGGATGGCGGATCACATTGATATCATCAAAGATGACATTGATTCGTTTGTTTGTCTTAAATATATTTGTAAGGTTAGTCAAGTATTCTTTCTTTGTCTGTTTCGTATAAATAACCTTAGGATCAGGCATAAATTTATTCATATCCGTGGGAACTGCCTTAACCACTTTTCCCGTTATGATCAATGCGTCATCACTAAAAATCTGGTTCAAGAAATTGATATCTTTCGTATTATAAGCCGTACGGAATTGTTCTACATAATCCAAGATCATTTGACGATAACGGAAATCTGATACCGCCTGATTACTTTTCAAGATTTTCGTGTACAAGTTTGTCGCTAACGCTAAATGGAAATCAGTAATCATTCCGTTGCGGTCAAAACCGATTACGGCCTCTTGATATTTATCTTGAGTAGAGTTGTCATCCTTGATCGTCAAGAACAACGGGATATTACGAACCTGAAATTCCTTGCCATTCTTTAGGCAACGCTCTATGACTTCCGTCTCGCCACATCGAAACGGGGTATTGTCCCACAACATCATAATCGTATTTTGAGCGTCCTTGGATATGTTTAAACCCGAGAAATAAGGCTGTGAATCATTCGCCTGTGCCGTATTTATCTCCGTCAGTAACTTACCGATAGACTGCTGCACTTTTTCTTTTAGCGGAGCATTATCCAGATCTGTCAAATAAAATTCCGTAGCGTACTGCGCACGGGCTACCCACGCAAATTGAAAACATACGATAAATAGAATCGCTTTAGCTATTAACTTTTTCATATAGATTGTTCTTTATTGTTCATTAAAAAATCTGGAACCAGATCACACCATGTCCCTTATAATTATTCAAAGAATCTTCCGTATTTGTTTTAAGGTTCAAACGTTCCTTATCTCCTTTCCCTAGAATCGTGATAACCTCGCTTTTCTTAAAAATCGCCAGATAACATCTATCCGGAGAGCGCATAGTCTTGATACGTCCATAGATAAGGGTGCCTTCCTCTTTTTTCTGGTCTAATAAGGAGATCAGTTCTTTATAGGTTTGGATTTCTAATAATTCTTTGACAATAGGGTCTAAAGCCGGAGCCGATGGACTAGAAACCGTAATATCTTCCGGCTCGGCAGCGACCGTCTCTTCAACTTGAGTAACAGGAGTGGCAATCACCGTAGTAGTCACCGGTTCCTCTGTCGCAACTGAAGTTGCAACAGCAACGGGAACCTCTGTAACAACCTCTGTTGGATCACCCGTTACTTCTGAAACTACCTCTTGAGCCTTATCTTGTAATGTAGCCTCAGATTCCCCAGCTTCTTGTGTTTGCTGTGGCTCCGGTTGTGAAGTAACATCCGGCTTCGCATCCGGAACGAAAGCCAATATCTCATTTTGTGAGGCCGTCGGCAATGAATCATTTACCAAAGCCTCCGATACCTCTTCTATCTCATCTGGTAAGATCTCATCTTTTGAGGGTTTCACTTCTGCCAACTCCTCGTTTTTCACCTTCTTTTTCTTCTTTCCGGGGAATAGATAATCCTTCATGATGTAGGTAAATACCCGGAACAGATCTCCTTTCTTGATAGTCACATTCTGGCATTTATCCTCGATAACATCCCAAATCTCTTCCACATCCTCCTTGGGCATGTGGAAACGTTCAGCAAAAATAGCGTTCACGTTCGCACGAAGCAGATCCATTGAGTTTTGTTGCGCTTCCGATAGATTATCTTCCGTCACGGCATCCGCATACACATAATCCTCGCTCAGCTTGATCTCCTTGATTTTCTCCTTATTTTCCTTATCTTGTTCCGTTGCTTCCTGAGCGAAAGCGACGATCGGGAAAAGGAGTAAGATGAATAAGTAACTCAGTTTTTTCATACGCTTATCATTTTATTTGTTATTTTACCCTATTTCTTATTAGAATCACCATATAAACTACTCACATTATGCATAGGAACAAAGGCATACAATTGAGCCGTCACAGGATAAGATCCCAGATTATCCCAAATACGCATATCTACATTGAAATACAAAATATGATTATACCCCAATGACCGGTTCATCATTATGGCCGTTCCTGCCATAGAATTTTCGTCCTGTCTCTCAATACCAACGAATATCTCACAACCATTTTCCCTACAAAAAGATATGAAATCAGTAAGAGGGACCGTGAAAAGCTCCCGTTTACCTCCATACATTCGTTGAGTGATTTCAATTTTGATCATTGAGTCGGGATAAGCCGTAAATAAGTTTGCCACCGATTCTACAGGATTAACACGATCATATATTAATGAATAGGTATGATCCGCTCTTTTTGTATAATATCGATAGGACGTAATATCTTCCAAACCATAAAAATCACCTTCTGAACGATAACAATTATCACGAATCAAACTCATTTCAGTAGGAGGTGCCTCTACAGGCAAATTCCTTTCTTTTGACAAAAACGCCTTTAAGCCATCTTGAAACTGGCCCTCCGCCTCCTTCTTATTCATACCCCAAATCAGTTCATACTGTATAGGAAAACTTATCGATAAGATAGGCTGCTGATCTTCCAACCAAGTCACAGCGTATTTACTATTATCCGTCGTTATAATAAAGGATTGATCTTGTTTGATTTCCCGAAGGCTTTGTTTTAAATTCAAATATATCTTATCATTCAGTTTCATTCCAAATCGAAATAGTACTCGGTCTTCTTTCAAACGTTCCTTGATCGCAGGTTCATCTTTCATTAATAAGACCCATAGCAAGTATCTCTCCACAAACAAATAAACAGGAGAAGGATAATCGGCGATGATCCGGCGATCGAACAATTTAATTCCCACATGATTTATAGTACCCTTAGCATCTGCGGCCAAAATCAAATTCTTTCCCGGACATACCGAGCCTAACGAATATTCACCCGCAGCCTCGACATCTAAATGGTTCTTTCCCATTAGTTCTATTATCTCTTCGATCTTTCTATTCTCACATTTTCCATTGTCGCCCCATATATCTGGCAGACAGGTAAACATACATATCAGAATGATCCCGAGAGAAACATATTTCCTCTTTCCTCTCTTCATCAGCATCATATTTTTATTATAAGAAAGCCTCTAAAACAGATATTCACAAATTCAAAACTAGAAGTAAATCTTCGGATATCAAAGATGGGGTTCCCCTATAAACGGATATTCATAGCGTTTCCACGTTTAAGCGGCCAAAAATCATGTTTATATAAAGAAACAAATAATGAAAAGTATTAATGATTATCAATAACTTTAACACATCAACCAACATAAATGCATATGAAAAATACGATAAAACTTATCATCTTTTTATTATTCTGCGATCTCACTTTGCTATCAGCTGAGAAACTTCCAACAGTAGACTATAAAAGTATCGCAGCAGAAATCACAAAAGGATGTTCTAAAAAAAATGATCAAGCGAGGGCTATCTATCGTTATCTGATACAAAATATAGCTTATGACACAGATTATAAAATCCGTGACGCTGATGAATGTTGGAAACAGAAAAAAGGGGTATGCCAAGCGTTCGCCGATCTATTTATCAAGTTATGCGAGCCTCTAAATATCAAATGCATCTTGGTAACCGGATTCGCCAAAACATATGATCATATACCAGGTACGCCTTTTGAACGCCATGCCTATGTACTAGTTGAAGGAGACAAACCCAATCGTTACTTTTTTGTGGATGCCACATGGGGTTCCGGTACTGTCAACATTGGAACATTCGCCCGTAGCGATGATGATATGTCATGGTTCCATACCTCACCCGTATGGATGGCATTCTCACATTTTCCCTATGAAGAAAAATATCAAATGCTAAAAAAACCACTATCTTTCGAAGAATTCCAAAAACTTCCCGGTCTCGTACCCGACATGGAGTATATGGGCTTTGATGGAGAAAAATTGTTAGAAGGATTACGTAACGGTACCATCCTTTCCCTCCCTAAAATATATCCCCGGCAAAAACTTCCTTTCCGGGTGGTACAAATACCGATGACACGTACGTTGAAATTAGGAGAAACGTATGAATTTACGATACAGTTGCCCGAGCCTACGAAACTGGCGTTGACACAAAACAACGAATTTCCCTTTAATAAAGTAGTCCAAGGAACTCAGAAACTCGTATTTACGCCATTCCTACCCGGAGAAGTATCGATCAGTATCGCTCCACCTAACCGGAAAACGTATTCCACCGTACTTTCATATTCGGTACCCGAACCGTCAAAAGAAGAGTATGAACAACTGATCAAAAAAAATCCTTACTATAGTCCGCTTATACAAGATATAGATGGCTATTCATCCAATATTCCTTTACTTGGGTTTGATGGACGAGAATTAATCAAGGCTATCCAATCGAACCAAATAGAGGCGCTGCCTCAAACATTCTCTTATGATAAATTTCCACTCAAAGTAATTGACGTACCCATTAATCGTGATCTGCAAAAAGGAAAGAACTACCGGTTCATGGTCACTCTCCCTCCCAATATAAAGATCGCTTTATTCCATGGGACAGCGACTATCACCGATTGGGAAACGAGAGGTAAATTACGGAGCATAAATTATACTCCTAAGACTGAAGGTAAATTGAGTATAGGAGCATTTGACGCAAACGAGAAAAGATATTATATCATACTTTCTTATAAGGTTAAGTAATCATCAAATAATATCCAACCGTTCTCTCAGTTGTTTAAAATAGCGATGCGAGGCGATCCTCTCCTCCTCTTGGAAGGGGGGGATAGAACTCGCATCGTAAGGTCTTATTCTCGATGAACATCAAATAAGTCAAGTTCACAATGCAATCTTGGCTTATTTGAACAAACGTATTATTGATAGACAACAAATCTTTCGCTGTCGTGCTCATTTTTAGTTTATGAGTAGTACGGGAAGTCAAGACAATCTGCCAGCAACGCTGGTCTCCCAAGAACTGAAACAGGAATATCTCCTCACAACGGACTAGCAAAAGACCCGAAACGGTTTGGATCGCAAATCGACTATCCCGATTCAATATTTTCCGCAAAGATCTCTCCATGCAGGCAACATCCGCAGGTTCTGTCGTATGAAAACGTTCGATGAGTGCCGCTAACTCATCAATTAAATAAGGTTTTAACAAATAATCAAACGCAGAGGCACGTAGGGCATCCAATATATATTTATCGTATACCGTATAGAAAACGACTCTCAAGTTCGGAAGAATATCATCCCGTATATCATCCAGCAAATCAAAGCCAGACATGTCCGGAAGTTCCACATCCAAAAACACCAAATCCGGTTGATACTTAAGGATATGCCTCTTGCCCAATTCCGCCGTTGTCGCTGTATCCAATATCCTTACCTCCGAGAAGGCCAATAGATCGTTTTGCAATTTCTGGATCGATCCAAGGTCATCATCTATGATTATTACTGTTATTTCCGGTTCCATACACGCTTCCATTTTCCAACAAAGTAAAATATTTATTGTTAAGATAAAAAATTAACGACTTACCATAAATAGTGCTTTTTACGTATAAGTTGCAATATTTACGTTTATCCTTGCGTTTTTCATGTTTATCTGTCATTTTTTATTTTAACGATAATAAAGAGAGAGTCCCCTCTTCGCCTTATGAAAAGAGAGGACTTTTTGTGTTTACTTAAGAAAGCAAATATATTCTCTATTTTTTAACCATCTTAAAAATATAGATTTTACCCTCTTGAGTTATTCTCACAATGTAATGCCCTGCCCGTAAATCCGAGACATTTACGGAGGATAAGGTCCCTTTCATCGTTTTAACAACCTGCCCTAAAGAAGAAATCAACTCCACTTGTCCATCACCCTGCAAACCTAAAATTGTAAAGGAAGAAGACACGACTGTCGGATAAATATATATAGATTCCGAACTAAGCTCTTCCACACTTGTAACCAGATTGACCGTAATATAACTATCCGCTTTAAAATTACCATCTTCCGTTTTTACCGAAATGACCGCATTACCTACTTTATTGCCGGAAACTAAGCCTACTTCATTCACAGAAGCCACAGAAACGTCACTACTGCTCCATGATACTTTCTTATTTGTCGCATCAGAAGGCTTCACCATGGCTGATAATTGAATAGTCTCACCGACGTTTAAATTATAGCTATCCGGGGTTACTGTCACACCCGTCACTTTTACCGTCGTCACAGGAGGAGTAGGAGGCGTACTGCTTTTCGTAACCGTAACCGAGCAATTTGCGGTAAAACCACCATCCTCTATTTCCACCTTGATAGTCGTAGTTCCTTCTTTTACGCCTGTAATTACTCCTAAGGAAGATACAGTAGCCACGCTTTCATCACCACTGCTCCATTGCACGTTTTTATTTGTCGCATCAGCAGGTAATATGATAGCAGATAATGTAACAGTCTTTCCCTCCTCAACAGAGAGGGTTGTAGGTGAAAGCTGTACACCGGTTACGGCTGTATACATTGTGATGGATATAGAAGGAGAAGATGCGGTAGCCGAATATAGATAAGCCTCAAAAGGCAATATATCCCGGCTATTATTCTCAAAAGCATTTCCAGCCTCATTGATCGCATATACACCGTTTGATCTAGGTACCTTTCCAAAAACACCAATCAAATTATATTGTGATTGCTCTAATCTATAGGAAGGCTCAGTAGGTGCGATTAAGACCTTTTCACCTGTTATATCCATTCCTGCAATAAAAGTTACCGTACCTTCTATCCGACTACCGGTGGCAGAAACCATATTAATCAGATAAGGAGTATTAGCTTTCAGATAAGGTTCCTCCGCTCCTCTATTCATAACACATTCAAAACCTCTATCTGTTAAGGTCGCCACATAAAAATCTCCCGACTTCGTATCCCCAGATAGAGAAACAGGCTTTAACTCCTTTTCTCCCATTCTGACAAATGCCACGTCAAAAGGTAAACAAATAGTTTCCCATTTGTCTAGGGTAACGGATCTTAAAGCTCGGTTTTCACGGAAAGTCCGCTCATATGAGGCCCGTTCCACCGTTAAGGTAGCTGGAGTATGGAATGGGTTATGCTCCCTCAAGACCAACTGGCTCGCCTTTTTGCCGATTATAACATTCACATCTTTGCTCCATTGTTCCGGCACAACAGTCCCTTCCCCTACAAAAATAATACAATTCGGATTCGTCCCGCAAAACGCATTCTCCGATAAAGTATTTACCTTTGATAAGTCCGGTAATATCACAGAGGTCAGTACCACATTATTCGCAAATACACTTTCCAAAGAAACATTCTCTTCGAAGACGACTCCGCTCATATCAATCGAAGACAAGTTTTCATTATCCTTTCCTCCTACCGGATGAAGCTTCTCCGCCAATCTAACCATCATCTCTTCTGTCCATATACCAGTCAACTACAGATTTTCAGTTGTCTCATCCACCCCTTCTAATGCGCTATCATCGCTAGAATCAATTACAACAGGTAATATCAACACCCACGGTTGACTGGGATAACCCACTTGCCGTAAGTTTTCAAACAATAGACTTCCGGAAGTAACCAATTCTTTATTAGCCATTTGATCATATACCTTGAAATAAACAGAATCTCCACTTAATTCATTACTCCGTACCCTTAGATAATAATATGAAGTCCCCTTTGCCGATTGAACTTCCGCGATTCCCCTGCACTCATCCCCGACGAATGCGGCAACCATAAAATTCCCCGTCATAGGTTTATTTTCCTGTCGCAAAACAAGATAAACACTCATATCATATTGAAAAGCATGGATATCACAATTCCAATCCGGGTTGTTTGCCGCTCTTCCCGCAAATGGGAAGAGTAGGCTAATTATCAAACATATTATAAAATGAGAATATTTCATATGCTTACATTTATTAGATTATTTATCGATTCGCAGTAATTGATTTTATAATTTTGTGATAAACCATACCTTTTTCCGTTTCCAGAACCAATACATATACACCGTCCGACAAAGAAGAGACATCCAAGGTATTCGCCCCGTCCATCATTCGCCGGAGCAATGGACGTCCATTCAAATCCAAGATGATCGCCTCTTTCACCAAATGATAGTCACCCCCGATATTCAATAAAGAACGTACCGGATTTGGATAAACGGTCAATGACATGCCATCCAAGGTCTCAATCCCTACCGTAGAAGAACTCGTCACATGTAACGTATAAGGCTGAGTTAGGCTTCCCAGCGTAGCTTCACCAAAACGAACGGTCTCTTTTACAGATAGTTCTTTTCCGGTAACATTCTCCAAAGCCTTAAACGTAATAGTCTCGCCTTTCGAACCTCCATGTATCGTGATAAACAGATATCCTTCTACATAAGTCCCTACTCCTCTGCATTCATTTCCCGCAAAAGCGCCAATAGCGTATACGCCCGGCTCAGCTTCCATTTGGTCATCATAAACCTTAGCGATCATACTCATGTTATCCGGATATTTATATGGATCATATCCCCATGGGTTGCTTTCAACATTTCCACTCATCTTAGCGTTTCGTAAAGAAGTAGCCTTTGCAGTTGAATAATGGAAAGTCTTCTCTTGTACGGAATAATACATATATCCTTCACCCGGTTGGAGCATTTGTAACGTACCGACCCAGCGGGAACCATCATAGCTGGCAAAACCTACTTGGCTCTTGATCTCATCTCCTCTCATCGGTTGAGCATCCATGAACGCCACATCCGGGCTTAACTCTACGATCGGCACATACCCCAGCCAGTTCCAACCTCGTCTCAAGGTAATCCCAACCGCATCCGCAGCTAACACTTCTCCTCCCCATTGGAGAGATTCGTTACCGGACATCTTCAATTTATAAGAAGACTCCGGAAGAAGTGCCTTCAATTCTCCGACCAAACCATAAGTCGGATCTTGTGTCAACTCTTGTGTCTGACTCAGCAAGCGTTCGGTTGAACCTTGTACCGGGCGTAAGAACGCTTTCGGATCAGTCATTTCTATTAAATTGACGGAAATCCAGTTCCAGCCCTCTCGAAGATTCCAAGAAATGCTTTGTTCACCGGAAAGATCTACATAATAGGTATCCGAAGGCTCAGACTCGCATCCGCCATTGGAGACCACGACATAATAATTACCGGAGACAGTCGGAGTAAAACTTTGATCCACCGCCCCATCAATCGCTCCATCTTCATTAAACCATTGGTTTCCAGTCAACGCAGAGGAAGTGAGTATAGCCCCGGCAACCGTCACGATCGGTTTTGCCGGATAAGGATTTACTCGCAGGTTCAATACATATACACTATCGCACATATAGGTATTCTCCTTTCTATGATAATAGATACCCGTTTGGTTATAAGGTGTACCAAAGAAATCATACCGCTCGCCCTCACAAATATCAATATTCAACGTATCCGGTTCCGGATGTGTCAGTACATTCGTCATCTTCAACGTAAATGACCTAGAGTAAGACAATCCACCGACATCCGTTGTCTGAATCCTGATCTGATACAAGGTGTCTTTTGCGCATCGGAAAGTAGCTCCGGCCAATAGATGAGATCCTTCTACCAAAAAAAGATCATTATGAATAGCACCATCTCCTTCCGTCAAAGTATAGGTGAAAGATTGGTTATCCTCCGTATCTTTCGAGGTCAGCTCTCCAATAAATCCTCCGGCTTCGATATCATCCTGAAAAGTTGTATCCGACAGGAATAATCCGGTAGGAGCCAGATTGGATTGAATCGTAAACTCCGCCTTTTCCTTTAAAGCCTCCCTATTACCGGTATAATCTTCCGCTTGTGTATAAAACGCATACTCAGCCCCCTTTTCTGTCTCGAAATCCCAAAGGCTATCCGGAGTACAAATAGCAAATTCAGTATAGGCTTCTTTGTTCTTTGAAAGATATACGATTACATTCCGGACACCGGAACCTTTCACATCATCCTTGGCTTCAAACTGGAATCGATACGTACCGGAATGATCTTTCAGAGTCTCCGCCTTGAAGGTACTGGTAGGAGCGACCGCATCCAATCGATTTTGCCAAACATTCGTCGGGATCGCTTCATTGGTATCGAACACAATAGAAGCTTGCGCCTTGATAGAATCACCAGAAGTTACGCTAGATTTCGCTTTCATTACAAAGCTTACGAAACCCTCGCCATTATGCTTTTCTTTATCATTAACCGGTAAGAATCCTTTATCCACTTCCAGCGGAGGTAAATTTGTTGCCGGATCAATACTACTGAATAGCCAGAAGACTTCCCGCTTCGTCACATCGATACCGGCCACCACATCTACATAAATACCCAACGAATCCCGTACATCCAAGCGTTTTTGATAAATCGCCGGAGCATCCTCCACAGAGAAAACAAAACTACCAAAACCGAAAGTTCCCAAACCAAAGGAGTAGATATCCGCATTCTCATCTAAAGTATACCGCACCTCTACCTTTTGTGCATTCGCTGTAGCGAACTCCGGATCATTCTCGAAATAGATCGTATAGCCTAACGGCGCAGATGTGCTTACCCAACGCAAGGAATCGTCGTAGCCTTGGGGGCCGATGATTTCGTTGGGATCTTTGGGTTGGTAGACTGGAATATCTAATCCATCTCCTTTTGTTCGATCATTAGGATCGGTTTGTTCGGTACCGCCGGAGCTTTGAGTACCAGATTGATCACCTCCCTTTGGAGGGCATGTTTGACCAAAAATTGGAGTTATTACCATTGTAAATAAGGTAACAAGAAATATTTTATATATTTGTTCCATATAATATATTCATTATACATTTTTCTAATGAAAAGCATTGTAGAAATTATCTAAAGCTTTTTGTCCTTCTACTGAATCTCTAAATTCTTGTGATTTATTTTTCACACTTATAGGAATACTCATATATATTCCCAAATCCAATACATCTTTATTTATTCCCCATGAACTAGAATTTGGTCCAAAAGAATATGGTCCAAGTTGCAAATTCCAATCCAATCCATTTCCATCTACAGACAAACTTAAACCAAATTCAATAATATCTAAAAGTTTTTTTACAATAGGATTGTTTTTGGGAATCACAATTTTAGTAGACTTTCCTAATTTACTAAATGGTATACTTGCACTTAATCCACCTCCTAAAGAATATGAATTCCAATAATCATCTTCATTTTTATACCTCAATTCTCCTACAGATATTTCTCCATAGAGGCCAATCTTTACCAAACCCTTTTCATATACTTCTCCTCTAACCTTACATTCCTCATAACAACGTATAAAGCCAATTCCTGCACATTTTACAGTACAAGGTATATTATCTTCACAAGAAGATAATCCCCAAATATCTTTTAAATTTAAAGAGTTATTAACTACATAACTATAGCTATTCATCCCATCCACATACAGTAATGGATCCGACTGTACAAATCTCCCAATACTCGGATTCATCACCCTTGCCCGATAATCATAATTTTCAGTTTCAGTATCATAATTACGCCCAGTAAACAACACATCATTCTCAATTCTTGACTTAGCCAATAACACACCTTCCACATTAGAAGAAGAGACCTTGCCAAATGGGTCATACTCATATCTTTCTTGAACTTCACCAGAACGATCCGTAACACCCATAACAGACCCTAAATGATTCGTATGATAAAAATACTCATTCCCCTTCCGATTCATTTTAATCATATCATCAATGCCATTTCCTAATAAATAGGTCGCTAACAAGGCCTTCGACCGATCTTGTTCCTCTATCACGTCATCTCCAGCATAATAGAACAACACGGTTCCATCCGCAGTCGTTTTACGAATCCTACGCCCTAAAGCATCATAGGCATAAGAGGCCGTTTCTGCATCGACTTGCACTAATTTGTTGTTATAATCATATTGATATGTATGCGAATCATCATTCAACATATTTCCATTCTGATCATATTGAGGAGTGAAGTTTAAGCCTCCTTGAATGGAAGTGTACTCATTCTGAGCATTAGCGGTATACGTCGTTGTCACCCCATCCTCTTGGACTGATAAGCGATTTCCTAAAGCATCATAACGAAAAATTTGGGTACGGGCAGGAGTAGTAATAACTCCATTCTTCACCTCACCTCGTTGAAAAGATGTCAATTGCTGGATCTTATCATATCCATACATCTCACTTCGATCCGGATGTAATTGATCCAAACGAGCTAACATATTCCCGGTCTTATCATACGTCATCAAGAAATCCAATATTTTGCCATCCGCTATTTTCGAGAGCCACCCATTTTTATTATACTCATACTTTGTCGTAATGCCATTATTATAAGCACGTGTTGCTAATTGCCCTGCTTTATTATAGGTTTGGTTCACAACAACAGTCCCATCTTCCTGTATCTCCACAATCTGATCACGAACATTCATCGTTTGCATGACTTTCTTGCCACTCGGATAAGTCAATATGCGTTTACGATTCGGTACATCATACGAATAAGCTGTTACTTGGCTATTCAAAGTCTCGGCGGTTAGCCGACCTGCTTTATCATAAGCAAGCGTTACGGTCGCATTCTTGTTCACGGCAGAGATTAATTGGCCAATCTCATTATATCCATATTTATCAGTTGTGCCATCCGGATATAACTTTTCGACCAACTGATCCAATGCGTCATACGCAAATTTGATTTTCGCCCCATCCCGCTTTTTTTGTTGGATTACATTACCCATTTGGTCATACGCATATTCCAAAGTCGTACCATTGGCAAACGTTATATGCGTATTCTGCCCCAAGGCATCATACGTATAAGTCGTCTTATTTCCCTTCGCATCCGTAGCGGCGATTAAATTACCCTCTCCATCATATTGATAACGTGTTTTATTAGACAAAGCATCCGTCACCTCGATCAGTCGATTCAAGGCATCGTATCCATACGCTTCTTTATCCCCGTTCCGATTCGTAAAAGAAAGCTGGTTTGAATTGCGATCGTATGTATAATACTCTATATTCCCACTCGGATCCGTTGAAGATACCCTCCTGTTTAATCCGTCATATTGATAAGTAACCGTTCGTCCCTCTCCATCTGTCTGCGTCAATACATTCCCATTGGCATCATACGCTTGGGTGCTTATCACGCCTAAGGCATCTGTTGTTTCATTCATCAGATCATTGGCTGTATAACTATAGGTTATACTATTCCCATTCGGCAAAATCATGGACAGTAAATTACCCTTCGTATCATAAGCAAATGAAGTCACCTCGTTTGCGGCGTTCACCATCCGGATGACCCTATCATGCTCATCATAGTCATACTGAGTTACATTTCCGGCCTCATCTTTTATTTGGATAGGTTTACTCTTCCTGTTATACGTATAAGTGATCGATCTTCCTGCCGGGTTGATCATGCTCAACGGATTTCCCAACGCATCATACGTATTCGCCGTAATCCGACCTTTCGCATCCTTTATACGAACCACGTTTCCATTCCGGTCATAACTAAACTCAATCGTACCCTTCAAGGCATCCGTCAGCCGTATTAATTCATTTCGGGCATTATAAGTATACTGCACTACAAACTGACGGGCATCGGTTGAAGATACCATATTACCCGATCCGTCATACGTAAACCGACGAGTATTCCCTGCCGCATCCGTTTGAGATATTTGCAATCCTTGATTATCATACTCATTTTGCGTAACATTCCCATTCGCGTCCGTAATAGTCAACGGAGCACCCATCGCATTGTAAGTATATCGGTTGGAAAAGCCCTCCGGGCCGGAAATAATAGTCAAATTCCCTACATTATCGTATGTAAAAGAATAACCATTTCCGTTCTTATCCCGATAAGAAGCGACTTGATTAAACTTCGACTCATATGTATAAGTTTCCGTATGACCTTCCGGATCTGTGGCTGTCAGCATATTTCCATTAGAATCATACGTATAAGTCCGGATATTCCCGTTAGCGTCCGTACGCTTGATTACATTATCATCCGTATCATATACCAGTTTTTCTTGGATACCGCAGCAAAGACCACTCTTCTCGATCACACGTCCTTGCTCATCCCAGATATAATAAGAGAATTGAGCAGCAGGTTCCGTATAATCAATAATTACAGTCCGTTTATTAGCCACCTCATACCGAATGACTTTATCACTCACCGCCGTCTTCACCCGATAAACAGCTCCTTGATTGGTATAACCAACCTCTGTTATATTACCCATCGGATCTGTTACCGAGGTTAATTGATCTTGTTTATCATATCCATAAGAAAGCGTATAACCCATCGGATCCGTCACCTTGGTCAATCGTCTACGACTATCATACTGATAAGAAATCTCCCCTTTTACAAAAGAAGCGATCGCTTTCGTCAATAACCCGTCCGTATACGATAAAGAGACAGAGCGTCCGGCCTCATCGGATATGCCCGACAACAGTCCATTCGATTCATAACGCAAAGTCGTAACGAAGCCATTCCGGTTTTCTATTTTTGTAACCCGCTTATGGGTCGCATCCTCAAACCGATAGATTGTTCCGTCCTTCATTGTCAAGACAAATTGCCCATCACCCGATTGGCTCAGTTGATCGAATACCCCTGTCGGAGCCTCATACGTCTGGTTTTTCTTTATATACACATCGCTTCGACCATCACCCCGCTCTATCGATACACTATCACCCGACAGGGTATAGCGCATCTCCTCTCCCATCGAGAAGCCTGATCCATATCCGTAATTCCGATCCTTATACGAACTATTATAATAGAACTGAAGTGAGATCGGTAACACCGTATTCTTCATCTCCGCATCTACCCGGGTGAAAAACAAAACCCCGTTATAACTATTCACCCAAAGCCCATTCGGACAAGCGATCTTAGGCTTGGTGATATTCTGGGCTTCCAACGGGAAAACGCTTACCGCACAAACCAGTGCGGCAATAGCCCATTTCATGATTCTTCTGATCGTTACCATATAGTAGTGTTTATTATTTAATAATATAAAGTTGTAAAGAAATGGATTCCATAGAATTGGCATGCGTAAAAATCGTAAACGAGCCTTTTCCTCCCGGAGCGATCGAAGCCGGTTTATTCGTCCCTGGCTCAACGATCGGAAGATGAAGCTCTGTCTCGCCTTTTCCCGCTTCTTTCGCTGTCAAACCTATCGGATGACCATTCTCGCTCACCAATAAGAGTTCAGACACCACCACATCCGAAAGTCCATCATTCGCATACTCAACCGTAATAGGATTCGTTGTACTAAAACGGACACTGGAAGAAGCGACAATCTTTGTCAACAGTTTATTCGGACTATCCTGTACCACCGTATAACCCGATTTCATTTCTTTCTTTACGCCTCCATTTTTCTCGATCACCACATCATACGTACCAGTCGCTAGCTCATTCAAATTAAAAGTAACCAAGGCCTCCGATGTGTTTTGGAAATAAACCGCCTCTGCCGGCAAGAGCTTTCCATCCCGCTTCAAGCGATAATCCATAATACTATCAAACTTGGCACCCATTACCGCAGAAGTAACCGAACCGCCATTTCCTCCTTCCGGTTTATCCATACGGGAAATACCAAACTGAAGCAATTGGGAAGACAACGTCATTCGCTTTCGTTCCACTTCCGGACGATCCCCTCCCAAAGTGAAATTACTCTCGACACCAGAAACAAACTCTTGCTGTTGGGCCAGTATATAATACGAACCTTGTTTCATCTCCGCAATCAAGATTTCTTGATACGGATTGTTCGGTTGGGCAGAAGAATAATCATATTCGGTAACAGTCGCCACCTTGTCATGAGCCGTAAACAAACTAAAGCCTTTTTCCGTACCATCCGCCTCCAGATGAAGCAACAAAGATTCTCCTGGCTCGGCAGTCAACTTGAAAAAGCCTTGTCCGTCCACCGTCACGCTACTACCTACCGCTAAATCATGGAAATCTACCTTACAAACAACGGCAGCCGTAGCAGCATTATTAGTATAATCCGTCTCTTTAATCGCATTGAGCTGGTTCGTACGGATGATCACATAATAACTTCCCGGTGTTACGGAATTGATAATTCCGGTAGCAGTCCGCTTCACGCTTTCTCCCGGTTGGATAGAAACAGAACCGGACACCGTACCAACTAACATATCCGACACATCCCATTCCTCATCCTTCGACAGATAAACAGCGTCTTTCAAATCTCCTACCGCAGCATATAGATCTCCATTTTGTATCGTCCAGCTAAGTGAAACCTCATCGCCTACCGTATATGAAGAAGGAGCCGTAACCTCTTTCACCGTCAAATCCGTAGAAATAGAGCCCGGAGATAGTACCGAGACAAATGCCTGCATCACGTTATTTCCCTTCTCTTCCCCCTCATATAGAAGATCATTTTGATCCACTTTCAAGAACAAGTTATAATTCCCCACATATTCTGAAGGAACCTTAAACGTGATCGATCCCTTGTAAGAATCACCGGAAGCCAATTTTTCACGAACCTGTTTTCCACTGATCGCATCCGTCAATGAGTTTGCTCCCGTTAAATAAACTTGGTCAGTCCACTCTTCGATCCGGGTATCACCGGCACCCTTATTTTCCACTTCATACGTTAACGTAGCATTCTGTCCTGCTACAAGTGCGGTAATCTGCATATTCTTTATCCGCAAATCCGGTAATGGTGCCGATTTCACGAGGATAGGAACCCGAAGCATATTATCCGCAGAATTAGCATCCGATACATACTCTCCTATTTTTGTCTCAAATATCAAATGGGTAGCCGCAGCATACTTATCTGGTATAGAAAGCGTAGTCTCCCCTTTATACAAACCGCCAATCTCCAAGGAAGTTCCTTGTATGGTTTCCAATAATACACGCCCATTATCCTCTAAATAGATGGAGGTAGTCCAAGAGGAACAAGCCTCTTCTCCTAAGTTTTCCACTCCCCAAGAAACCTTGAAATCAGTTGATGTTGTCAGCAAAGAAGTCGGAGCGAAAACAGAGAGAAGCGATAAATCCTGTATCGGTGTCACGATTGGATTTCCCTGTTCATCCATTATCGGATTACCATTTTCATCCGTTTTATAACGGGTATACTGAATAGTCATTGCCGTAGACGTATTATTTATTATTGATTTTTCCGGCAACAATCCATCATTATTTACTTTCACGGAAAGTTGATATTTTGTATTATCCGGCAAAACGGGGACATACAATTGGGTCTCATACGTAGTAGAGGCTCCTTTCTTCAAGGAAAGCGTATGACTAGCCGTCACATTACTTATTTCCATCCCATTTAGATCAGAGAATTGGATGAGATCGGAAACCGTGAAATGTTCCACATCAGCCCCATTATTTTGGATTGTCCAAGAAATTGGATAACGGCATCCCGCATTCAATACCTCAGGAATAGTTACATTCGTAACCGTTAAATCCGCATGTTCCACTTTCAGTGTCGAAGCGGAACGAATTACGTTATTCCCAAGATCGCTGTCTGCAACCCGACCGTCACCATTTACCTTTATATAAATATAATAATCACCATCCGTCAAATCCAAGCAAGAAACAGACCCGCTTATATCATATTCCTCTCCACGTTTAACAAACCCATAATGTTGGATCTCCCCTATTTTCTTTGCGGAAGCATCTAATGCTTCGCCATTCCGGGAAGCAAATACATAATCCGTCCAATAGGAAACATCCGTATCCATGAGCCCAACATTTTTTCCTTTACCCTGTATCGCCAATGGAGCAGCACTTCCCCCTCCGGAAGGTAAAGTCACCGAAATCGCTTGTATGTCGGAAGTCGGTGAAGCTATCACATGAAGAGTCTTCTCACTTACTGTCATATTATTCTCACTCAACGCATGCTCATAGACCTCATTATACGTATTTGTCTTTACAAAAAAGTAATAATCTCCACTAAAACCCGCAGGAACCGTAACCTCAAAAGGCACTGTATATTGCTCATTTTTGCCCAAACCGCCTTGATGGTAGATCTTATCCAACGATTTTGCCGTTGTCTCATCAAAAACATTAGTTGGACTAATGAAAATCTCATCATACCAAGAGGCATCTGCTTTTGTCGCGGCTCCCCCCTTATTTACGATCGTAGCCGCAACCATCACTGATTGACCGGACAAAGAGTTATCCGGAGGGATAACAGACAACACCTGCAAATCCGGCAAATCCGGGACTTGAATAGAGATCTTCTTATAAAAGAAGTTATCACTCCATCCTTTTTCTTCTCCGGCCTCTACCACATTACCACCCCAGAAAGATGCAGTTAAATAGGGATAAGGCGTTCCTGTTAAAGAAGGAGTATAAGGATCCGGGATTACGTTTCCGGCCGGAGACCAATCAATCGTATTCATCCAATCTATATCCGCAGCCACCACCACATAGTAATCTCCGGCGATACGCTCATCAATTTGGAGTTCAGTTGTATTTGAATAAAACTCCCCGGAAGAGAGAGCCTTTATATTCGATACATTTTTTAGGGGACTATCAGATATACCTCCTGATAAATCAGAAACCAGCCAAATACAATCTTTCCAAGTAGCCTCCCCTGTACTTTCCTTTCCATCATTCTTCACTGTCCAAGAAACGTTTAAGGTTTGTCCGGCCCAAGCCTCTCCACATTCAATGCCCGTCACGTGTAAATTCGCCGTAGGTCTGATCGTGAAAGTTGATATTTCACTCTGGCTATTAAGCTTCCGGTTCCCGTCATACCCTTCCACTTTCCAGCAATATCGATTATCATAATCGCAAAAAGAAGAATTCTGATAACGAATCGCTTGCAAATTGGATACGACAGGTTTCGAAGGTTCCGGATCACCCTCTTTCCATAGATATATGTCATAACTTTTTGTAAGTTCATCTCCTTGCCAAGAGAAAACAACTGTTGAAGAAGATAACAACGCATTATTTTCCGGAATGGTATTCTTGATCGTTGACATCATCCGGATAGAGAAGCTCAATACATTCTCAATGGATGCAGCCTTAAAGCAATCACCTTCCTCAAAGACGACAGATACATTATAATCCCCCGCCGCCGTCGGAGCCTCCGTAGATCGATTGCCTTGTTTATCCACATAGTAAACGGTATAGGCACCCAATCCTTCTAAAGCGTCAAACACGATCGGATGCGGATTACCGTCATAATAAAATACACCTGAAAAATCTTTGATAGTCAAATCAGCTTTTTCCACCTCTTTTTTTACGATCTCGAACGAAGCGGACACTTCACCTTTATAGTTTCCACAGCCTTTCAGGGTAACCGTTGCCGTTCCTGGATATTTATTGTTGGTGTAAACAAATATGTAATCAATATTTTCTTTCAAATCAGCATACTTATCGTCTACATATTGGACTGTCGGCGTAATCTCTGCTCCGGTATAAACAAAGTTGGTTACAGGTAATGTAAGATTACCGCTAAGTGTGGTCGGTAATATATTGAATGAAACGATGTTCTCACCAATCGAATAAGGATAAACTCCTTGTACATGAATAGAAGCTTGTCCCGCATTCACGTTGTCAGAATAATAATAAGTGTATTGCTTATCCGGCTCAAGTGTAACCGAGCTTTGAGGATCCCTGAATACAAGGGATGGCAGCGTAATGGGTTTACCCGTATATTCTACCTCTTCAAGACCATTAACCAACAAAGAAGAAACTTCTTTATAACTTGTTGTATAAAAAGGAGAATAAGCTCCCGCTTGATCCTTGGCGCAAACCCGGATCGTATGAACAGGCAAACCGGAGGCAAATGATACAGTGAAGGTCTTATTGATCTCTGTTTCGGAGGCTAAAGAGTCCGTCAATTGTATCCAAGTACCATTATCTATCGAATAATAGATTACCCCTTTATGAGCTGCCGGACTGAAATAGGTACCAGACAATGTATACTGACGAGAACGAGACACCTCATTCCATTGAATAGTATCCTTTGCTGATATATCCAAATTTTGAACCATTGGCAAAAGCGTCACGTCACCAACTCCGATCAATACAGAATAGACAGTCGTACTATTGGGAGGCAAGACTTTATTTTTCCAACACCAGCCCAAACCACTATCGTACGACCCATTTTCTTCGTAAAGATTATCGCCTGTCTCTACATAGTTTCCAACAACCTGTTCTAAATCGGAGTTCAGATAATAATAGCCAAACCAATAATTATCCACCGGAACAACACCATCCATTCCCGATCCTAATAACAATACTAAAGAAGATGTAAATTCTGAATGATCGTAAGCCATTTGTAATCCGTAGGTGGTACCATCCAGATAATTCTTACGGGTAATTGGGGCACGATCGTTATTACCAATCATTACATCAGCCCGACTGCCTAAAGAAAACTTTTTCTCTGTATCATTTGCATTCGTTACAACATAATTAAATTGCGCAAGCCCATTGTATTCTTCTAATGTAATTTTCACAGTCACTCCATCACTGATCGTTCCGTCAAGGCTATTAATATTAATGGCCCTATTATCATCCACTTTCATAGCACTACTGTATCCATAGTCTCCATACGTAGAAGAATAGTATAATTCCGAGAACTGCCCGATAAGATCTATCGACTCTGAATTTTGCTTATAATATAGAGTAGAGTTACCCAATTGAGTATATCCATAAGGAAGCGAATTGGAGAGAGAGCGTAACACTCCTTTCTTTTTAGGCACTGTTTGAGCATCACTTTGAGAAGAAAATAAACCCATACAGAAGATACAAAACAAAAGTTCACACATCCTCCTTCCGAATTGTCGCAAAAGCGTAAATAGTAATTTCATAAGCATTTATATTTGTTAATTGTATTCTAAGCTATCACTTCTCTCTAAATTTCTCTCTAGCTTTATTAAATTTTATAAAGAAAAACATTTTTATCTTTCAGCACAACCCTCCAAGTCCATCTAACAGATAAGCGTCCGATTTCCACGGATAAAGTATTATTTTTCGTGTTCATCCGTTTACTTTTTGCAAAGAAACATTCTTATTAAATTGCAATAATCTTACCTTTCATGCCTATCAGTATCAAATATCCACCAACAAGGGGAGACTTATTGTATATTTCTACATCCCCCCTTGTTCTTTGTTGGATGGCTTATAGAAAACACGTACGTGTTTTACCCAAAACATAATCATACTTTTAGGACACTAATGTTCAGCGACTTACAAATCCATACAATTCGCAGGCTTATTGTCTGTAATTCATCTTGGAATACAGTGTATTACTACTTAGCCCCGATCCATATTGGGTAAAGTGATATTTGACACAGTTACCCGGTTATTTTATTGAATTACGAGAAATTTCAATTCGTAAACCTTATCTTTGCCTCCTTAGTTATATAGGGAACAACACCGTTACATTATATATTATGTCACAACGAAAAACAAGTATCATCATATTCCTCTGCCTCTTCGTATTTGCGGTATACGCTCAATACGTACCCGATATATTGGGGAATGGTTATTTACGCCGTACCTTCCAGATGCCGGATGACTATGAGGGGAAGGTGGTTTGCACACTGGTCAAGAAGCCTCAGTTGGATAGTGTAAAACAAGCTATTTTATATATCCATGGTTATAACGATTATTTTTTCCAGAAACAATTAGGGGATAGCGTAAACGCTCACGGATATAATTTCTATGCGATGGACTTGCGGAAATACGGACGTTCGATATTACCCAATCAAAACCCGTTCTTTTGCAAGAGCCTAAAAGAGTATTTCGCTGATATCGATACCGCTTTAGCCACCATCCGGTCTGAAGGCAACGAGCGGATATTATTAATGGCGCATTCTACAGGCGGATTGATCACACCTTATTATTTGAATAGTAAAAAAGGGGAGTTACCGGTAGACGGGCTTATCTTGAACAGCCCTTTTCTGGATTGGAATTTCGGATGGTTCATGGAGAAAGTCGTACTGCCAACCGTTGCGTTTGTCGGGAGGCTATTCCCGAATCTTACCGTACAAGGACTGGGTGACCCGAATTACGCTTATAGCTTGCTTAAGCAATATAAAGGAGAATGGGAGTTTGACACGAACTGGAAAATGATATTCGGGCATCCGAAAAAAGCCGGATGGATCAAAGCTATACAAGAAGCACAACAGACGGTACAAAAAGGGTTAAAACTGGATTGTCCGATACTAGTGATGTCTTCCAACAAATCTTTTCCGGAAACAGAGACATGGCACGAGGAATACATGACCTCCGACATCGTCTTGGATGTTCAAGACATTCAAAAATACGGGGAGAAACTAGGAGACAAAGTCACGAGAGATACCATTCCAAACGGCATCCACGATCTGATCCTATCTCAAAAGCCCTATCGGAACGATGCCTATCAAACTATATTCGAGTGGTTAAAGAAACAATAATGGTTGCACCAAACATATAAATCCTTACCTTTGCGCCCAGACAAAACATTTATATATACATGAAATCAGTGCGATCAATTTTTATAGGTCTGACTTGTCTGGGGATGGCAACGGCTAGTTTCGCTCAAGAAGAAGAGACAACTCCGGAAGCGACTACCTACAAGGCCGAGATATTCGGATCGGTAGCCAGTGGCGACAATACCCCTTTCTGGATGGTTAGCAATCGATACGGAATTGTTCCTTTGGAAGCGAATAACGGATATTTGAATGCGGGAGTATTCCATAATCAAACTTTTGGCAAAGGTTTTCACTGGGGAGCCGGATTAGACGTAGTGGCCGCAGTTCCTCGTCATCGCAATTTCTTTATCCAACAAATATATGCCGAGTTAGGTTACAAATGCTTGCTATTGAGTGTAGGAAGCAAGGAACGCTATAATTCTCTTTGGGATCGTTGGCTTAGCTCGGGCGATATCGTGCAATCCGCCAATGCCCGCCCGATTCCGGAAGTGAACATCAGTATTCCTGAATTTACCGTCGTTCCTTTAACGAAAGGCTGGATGCAAGTCAAAGGAGACTTTGCCGTCGGTCGTTCTTTCGACAAGGATTATCTGGCTAACTTCACAAACAATAAGCAGACTTATGTAGATAACGTTTTATGGCATCATAAATCATTATTCGTACAGATTAAGGATACACGCAATGACTTCCCGTTATCCGGTGTAATCGGAGTACAGCATTGGGCACAATGGGGAGGAACCTCAACCAATCCTAAGATCGGAAAGCAACCTCAATCCATCAAGGACCTGATCCGGGTTATTTGCGGTAGTGAAGGTGGTGACAATGCAACAGTATCCGATCAGATCAATGTATTGGGTAATCATTACGGTTCTTACGATTTCAAATTGGCTTTTACACAACCAAACTGGCAAGTATCCGCCTATTACCAACATTTGTTCGAGGATAAATCCGGTATGATATTCGTAAACAATACCGACGGATTATGGGGAGGACAATTGGATTTACCAAAATTTCCGTGGTTGCGTAAGGTGGTCGTGGAGTATCTGGTTACAAGAGACCAAAGCGGACAGTTCCACTTCATCGATTTTGATCACGACCTACATCCCGGCGTAGGTGGCGGTGGTGATGATTATTATAACAACGGAGAATACACTACCGGAGCCTCTTATTTTAACCGGGCGATAGGTTCTCCTCTGATCACAAGCCCAGAGTATAACGAGGCCGGTTCATTAGGATTCAAGAACAACCGTGTTCGTGACTGGCATTTCGGTGCTGAAGGCGCTATCTCCTCACAAGTATCTTATCGGGTATTAGTCACCGTGATGAATAGTTGGGGTAGACATGTCACCCCTTTCCTTAGCAAGAAAAGAGGAGCTTCCGGACTTTTAGATATCTCTTATCAACATCCCCGTTTATCGGGATGGGAATTTACAGGGTCTTTGGCAGCTGATGCCGGTTCCATGTTCGGCGATAACTTCGGATTCAGCCTGAAAGTAGCGAAACGTGGCATCTTGAAAAGCTGGAAATAATAACCTAAATTATTTATATTCTTCCCACAAGGCAGATGCTATGATTTCTTGAGTCTGATCAGCGAACGCTTGCATTCCTTTGTGGGAAGTGTCTATATTCTCGGTAGAAACCGCCGGATGGATCACCATCTCCATCCGATGACGATGGACATTCAACGACCCGATCGGCAAAACATCAAACGGCCCGTTTAAGGTGATCGGAATAATAGGCAAATGCTGATCCAGAGCCATTTGGTAAGCCCCTTTCTTGAAACGAATCATTTTTCCGGTATACGTACGCGAACCTTCCGGGAAAACAACCACGGAAGCCCCGTTCCGAAGACAACGCTCCGCCTCCAAAACACTACGAGCGGCAGCCTTCGGCGTAGAATTATCGACAAAGATAAAACCGGCCGCACGGCAGGCGGTCCCGACAAATGGAATTTTAGCGATACCCGCCTTCATCACCCACTTAATGGGAACGCCTAAGAAACCATATATCAAGAAAATATCAAACGCACCTTGATGATTAGCTACGAAAACATACGATTGATTCCGGTCTATATGCTCACGCCCTTTTACCGTCACCGGACAAAGCGCCAGATAGCAAGTCAATCGAGACCAGATCATACCCGGATAATAAGCGAAGATTTTCTCTCCCCCCAATAGACAACCGATGATAACCGTCACAGCCGTAAGTATAGTCAGTACCAGAAATACAGGTACAAAAAACAGCCACAAATAAACTATGTAAAGTATTCTTCCCATACGTAACTATATTATAACACAAATATAGAAGCTAATTTCAATCGTTTCATTATTTTTCTCCGAAAATATTTTCACGATCGGGTTATTATTGCTTTATTTGCGGTAGAAAAGAAAATAATTATAAAATATCTATAACCATGAATGAGTTAATTAAAAATCTAGGAGTGATCGTACTCATTATTGGTGCGGCAGTTTTGGCTGTACCGTTTTTCACCGGTGGTATGACAAATAGTATTCTACTTACAGGTCTGGGATTGGTTCTCCTTGGCTATTTTGGTCATATCGTAATCAACAAACGAGTAGAATAATACACGCTACTTAGATTTAAAAGGAAATGAAAAAGGATGTGCCTCATTGTTACGCACATCCTTTTTTTGAATCATCATGCAAATTGAGAGATATGCCCAAATCGTTATTGAGTTCCCCATTCCTTGTTTGGTTTATCGCCAAGCCATAATTCCAAAAGGCCACCTTGCTCAAATACGGTATGCGGCAATTGATATTTATGATACATCTCCCCGTTCAAAGAAGCTTTCTGGATATAACAATTCTCAGGGGAGTTATCATGTACTTTAATCTTAAACTCGTTCCCTTTATAATACCGAGAATCCAATCGAATCGTAATCTCATTGAAAACAGGGCTTGTAATATCATACATCGGATTATAGGCAGAGCCTCCATCCAAACTGAATAATCCCATAGCCATCAGTGCACTTATTCCAGCCATCTGTCCTTGATCTTCATCATTTTCGCCGTAGCCTCGCTCTGGCGTAATATCACCATAGGTCTGTTTAGCGACCTGACGCACCCAATATTGAGTCAGCCAAGGCTTTCCTACATGTGAGAAAACGTGCGCATTCGAGCAACCGGGTTGATTGGCATAACTAACATAACTAGACAGGAATCTTGCATTTTTCGACATCTCAAACACATAATTCAATTGAGTAGCTAAGCTGTCATTACCTCCCATCAAACGAGCCAATCTTTCAATGTCATGAGATAATCCAAAAGTAGCCTGCCAAGCATTGGCTTGTACAAACCCACGCTCGGACAAAGGATCCAAATGGACCCACTCTCCTGTTTCTTTTCTAGGCATCATCAACCTCAAATCCGGATGCCAAGACGCAGGCCAGCCCAAGGAACGATTTCTATAATAATTATAATCCTTGAGTTTTCCCATAGCTTTCGCCATTTCTCCCAAAGCCCAATCCTCAAAGGCCCATTGAATAGTCAAGCCAGCCTCTTCTGGGCAATATCCATGTTTAATATAGAACTCCAACTCTTTATCCATATCAAAGGCAAGCATACCACCTTTCTCATGATTCCTTTTCATAGCCGCATATCCCTCCTTGGGCGACCATTTATGAAACACCCCCCGCTGATAAGCGGAAGTAATCAAGGAGGTAGCCGGACAGCCCGTCATAATATAAGTATAAGACCCTATGGACGGCCCACGAGGTAATAGACCTCCATTCTTGTCATATTCGATAAAAGAAGCGGAAAACTCGTCTAAAACAGAAGGATACGCCAGTCCCCACAACGTGTTTAAATTCCACTGTGTCAACCATAGAGCATCTGAATTATACATATGAAACCTTGATTTTCCTGTTTTATCTTTAGGCAAAGTCCGTACTTGGAATTTAGGAGCAATCGTATGTATCCTTGTTTGTTTTCCAATACGTTCTCCTCCGGACAAATAATCCGGATACTCGCCATTGCTATCATCTATCTTATGGCGCCCCAACAATATGTGCCACAAATCGGTATAAAACTTGGTCTTTTGCTGAAAAGAACCACCTTGCACATCAATTTTTCCCAACCACTCATTCCAAATACGCTCGGACGCACTCTTAACTTGATCAAAATCCCAATGTTTACATTCCCGCTCTATATTCTCACGGGCGTTTTCCTCACTCACATAAGAGATAGCGGTCTTCAACAACAGCTCATCACCAGCCTTAAAAGATCCAAAACAAGCTTCTACGCCAGAAGAAGGAGATTGTTTAAAAGAGGACTTAGGCACGGTAATTAATTCGGAAGAACCCGTAAAATGTCCAACTCCCATTTCCTTCTTATCGCCCACCCAACCATTCAATGCCTCGATTGGCTTATTGAATTGAACGACAAAATACACTTTCGCAACATCCACACCGCCCCATACACGACCGGCTGTATCAAAATATCCGGAGATCTCCGTATCACTCACTTTAGTCACATGAGCATTCAACAAAGTAGAAGTAGCGATATGACCTCCCAAGTTCACCAAAACCTTCGCCAAACCATCTTCCGCATACGTAAGACGATAAAGCCCCACTCGATCCGTAACGGTCTGTTCCACCCATATCTTGTAGGAATCCAAAAATAAACGATGATAGCCGGGTTGAACGATCTCACCCTCATGGGAGAAAGAAGAACGCCAAGCCTTATCCCCCCCACAGACATCTACCTCGTCTTTTACTGGCATCAGAGACAAGCCAGAAATCATCCAATTATGAATTTGCGGAAAACCTAATACCGTTGTAGAGTTATAATTATAACCTCCTCCTCCCTGATTGATATTACGGGTTAACGGAGCGGAACTGATCATTCCAAAAGGCAAGCTTCCTGTTACAAAGAAAAAATACCGCCCCTTAGCCGTCTCGATATACGGATTAACCCATGAGACATAATCTGTATAAGATTCCGGTGCGGGATAAACCTCTATCTCAGACAAACCTAAATCTCGTCCTTCCCCATCTGTCGCCTGAAAACGAAACCATTCTATTTTTTTAGTCTCAAACGTCACCACTTTCGGTGCTCCATCATTAGGAATCTGGTTGACCGTGATTGAGCTTCCATCGCTAAAGAACAACGTACCGGCCGCCGTATGGCTGTCCTTATCTACCCGATCATATAATATGACTTGATTCGTATAAATGGGCTCTTCCCAATCCAATTGAATCCAAGGATAGGGATACACCCGCCCCCGGAAGTCCAACTTTGTTTTAGCGACCCACTCTCCTTTTCCTGCAATACGAATCACCTGATCCACTACATTCTCACAACCTTGTTCCTGCGTTAACGCAGAAGAGCAAGAGACTTTCGCCAAAGAAGCGATATTATGGGGAGTCGCAGATAGCTCACAGCAAACAACCCAACTCAACAGATATAAAAGAAATCTCAATTGTTTCATCTCCATACAAAAATAATAAAAAAGGCAGCCCTGTGGGACGCTGCCTTTTCTTTCAACCATTCATAAAACTTTAATAACCCGGATTCTGTTTCATTACCTCAGCACCACAAACATCTATAACAGATTGAGGTATAGGAAAATACTCATGCTTTCCTTTTACAAAGCGAGCATTCTGCAAGTGGGAACGGAATGTTTTTTCTTTCTCAAAATACACATTGAGAACCTCATCCGCAATACCCCAACGCACTAAATCAAAGAAGCGGATACCCTCATGAGCCATCTCTAAACGTCTTTCCATACGCAATGCTTGCACAGCCTCATTTTTCGACTTAAATGGCTCGGTATAAATCTCCACCTTATAATTAGCGGCATCTTGCGACTGATCATCCCACAGCTTGACATGCTGTGTATTCTTTGCACGCTCTCTAATTTTATTAATATACTTACGTCCAGTCTCCAAATCACCGGTCTCGATAGCGGCCTCAGCTCTCCACAACAGCAAATCCGCATAACGAATCACGTAAAAATTCAACGCATTCACATATGGCCATATCGGAGAGTAATGGGTAGAGTTCAACGATACCAAACGTTTCTTCGGGCTATACGGGCCATATACGCTAGCCTCTCTTGGAGTCCAATCATACACCTGTACATCCATAAACGGAATATTTGGCCGAGCCAAGGTATGATCCAAACGAACATCCACATAGTCGCTTTCCGCCACATCCTTACCATCATTATAAGGCAAGCCGTTTTCATTCGTCTTATAAGCATTTACCAAATTCTGGGTCGGCCGCAAGAATCCATAAGTTGGATAAGGACCTCCCGGCGGTAACAAACGATCGCCATAACTTCCGTTTTGATTACTGGACGCTCCATCGTTAATAGATAACTGAACCGCAAAAATAATTTCTGAGTTGTTATCATTCTCCGGCAAGAACACTTCCCTGAAATCAGGATACAGCGTATATTTCCCGGACTGGATCACCTCATCACAAGCACTTAGGCACTCTTTCCATTTCGACTGATATAAATACACCTTAGCCATATAAGCTTTTGCCGCCATTTTGGTAGGACGTCCATAATCTGATTGGCTTTCCGGCAAGACTTGATAAGCGGCAGAGAATTCCCCCAAAATCTTTTCCCATAGCTGGTCGGACGTAAACTCCATATTCGATTTCGTATGATACTCATTCGGATCAACCACCGTCTCATCAATCCAAGGGATCAAATTATAGATGACTTTCAAGTTGAAATAATAGTGTCCTCTCAAGAAACGCATTTCCGCCAAACGTTGCTCTTTGTTCTTTACCGTACTATTGCTCAACAAACGAATCGCTTGATTACAACGCTTTACACCCTCATAAAGAGCAGCCCAACGAGCCTCAAAATCGATACCCGTCGGATTGGCATTAAAGATTTCCATCAAGTGAATCTGGTTTTGGTCACCGGTACCTCCACCCCCTTTATAGGCATCGTCAGATACGACATCCCCAAACTGCCAATTCGAACAACCGGAGTTGATCGCATCCGAAGCATAATATCCATCCAATACCGCATAAGCACCTATCACGATTCCCTCTATGTTTTCCTCACTTTCTACCTGCTCGGGCATAAATTCTCCTACAGGCTCCTCAGAAAGAAAAGAATCGGCACAAGAGCACATCACTAAAGCCGCAACAACTAAACTAACTATCTTTTTCATCGTACATCAGATTTTCAATTAAAAATTAACATTAACTCCTAAGGTGAATGTCCTTGGCAACGGGTATACGCCACGATCAACACCCATATCCAAATTTCGGTTCTCGGAAGAATAGCTCTGTAAACCCACCTCCGGATCAATACCATTATAGCCCGTTATCGTAAACAGGTTCTGTCCTTGTAAATAAATATAGGTACGTTTCAATTTCAATTTAGATGCGATCCGATCCGGCAAGGTATAACCAATCTTCAAATTCTTCAAACGAACGAAGGAAGCGTTATGAATATAATAAGTAGAAGGCCGGATATTATTATTCGGGTCATCCAATGTTACACGTGGTATATCCGTATTCGTATGATCCGGTCTCCAAGCATCCAGAATCGTAGAGTTTTTATTATACTGAGCTTGATTATAGAACTCACCCAAATAATTTGTCAAATTATAAACCTCGTTACCAAATACCCCTTAGAAGAACGCACTTATATCAAAGTTCTTATAATTGAACCCAAGCGTTAGACCCATACTGCAATCAGGCAGCGGGCTACCTACAAAATCACGATCCTCGCTATTGATTACTCCATCACCGTTCAAGTCCTTAAAGCGGATATCGCCAGGTTTAGCGTTCGGTAACAACAGCTCGCCCTTATCATTCTTATAGTTTTGGATCTCTGCGTCGTTTTGAAACAAGCCATCTGCCTCATACACGAAGAAAGAGCCGATCGGTTGTCCTACCGCCGAACGAGAGGTCTCTTGGTCAAAGTTTCGTCCATGAAGTTCGCTGCTGGAAAGACCAATATAATCCACGCCATTCAGCTCTGTCATCTTATTCTTGATGATAGAGAAATTATATGCTACAGAGAAGCCAAAATCTTGATTGATCTGTTTCTGATAATTCACCTCCATCTCAAAACCCTTGTTATTCATCTTTCCGACGTTATCCCAAACCGTCATGTTCGTTCCTCCGATCGAAGCAGGTAAGGCTCTACGCCACAACAAATCCTTGGTGTCCTTATTAAAGAAGTCCAATGTCAAATTCAAGTCACCGCTTAAGAAACCTAAGTCCAAGCCAACATTGGTTTGAGTGGTCGTCTCCCACTTCAAATTAGCGTTACCATTACGAGTCTGCACAAATCCTAAATCCACAGAGCTTTGACTTCCATCAATCGGATAATTCGAGGTAGATGAACTACTCTTATAGGAATCGATCGTTGCGTAAGAAGGAACATCAGAGTTACCATTTTGTCCCCAACCGACACGAAGCTTCAAGTTATTGATAGCCTCCACATCAAAGAATGGCTCATTACTGATACGCCATCCCACCGAAGCGGCCGGGAAGTTACCCCACTTATTATTCCCCAAACGGGAAGATCCATCCCGACGCAAAGTGAAAGCGACCAAATAACGATCGTGATAATTGTAATCGATCTTGCCGAAATAAGAGACCATACTATACTCCGTGGCAGACCCTGAGTTCTTTTGGGTTCCTACATCGCCCGCATCCAAGAAATGGAAGTTAGGATCATCCGAAGGGAAACCATCTCTCGAAGCCGTAAAATACTCATACCGGTTTCTCAACGACTCCATACCCAACAATGCATTGATCGTATGATCGCCAAATGTCTTGGTATAGTTCAAGGTATTCGTGAACACCCAGTTGAAGTTCCATGCATTCCGGTTAGACAAACCACTTAATTTCTCAGAAGCGTTGATCTCATCATATTTAGGGCTAAAAGAACGTCTGTATAGATTATTATAGTCTGCACCAAAAGAAGTCTTGAACATAAATCCGTCAAACAAGTGCAGCTCTGCGTACAAATTACCCACCAAGCGGCTCTTCTTATCCTTGTTATCCTTATTTCTATGCAACTTTCCCATCGGGTTAGGAATATCCGAAAAGACATTTCCCGCATATTCATCCTCCAAGTTCTTCACCGGTGTGATCGACTGGAACTTATAGGCCTCATACAAAGTTCCTCCCAACGCCGCATTATTGGAGACACTAGTACCCCAAGAATGAGAAAGAGAAATATTCTCCCCGATACGAAGATGGTCATCGAACAATTTATACTCGGAATTAAAGCGACCGCTCACACGCTTGAAATCGCTTAACTTCACCAATCCCTGCTGATCATAATACCCCAAAGAAAACAATTGATTGGATTTCTTATCGGCTTTCGTGAAGGAAAGGTTATAGGATTGAACGATAGCGGCACGCAAAATCTCATCTACCCAATCCACGTCATCAGAAAGAATCTTATGATCTTTATCCAGATATTCGGGCACAACCGCTTGATCACCGTTTCCATAAACATCGTGTGAAGGTGTCTTTCCGTCGTTTTTCATCGCTTGCCACAACATATCGCCAAATTGCTGCGCATTCAACATCTTCAATTGTTTAGCCGCTTTTTGTACACCGAAGTACGCATCTAAATTCACATTGAATTGTCCTTCTTTTCCCTTTTTCGTATTAATGATAACAACACCATTGGCGGCACGCGCTCCATAAATAGAAGCAGAGGAAGCATCTTTCAATACTTGCATGGACTCTATATCATTCGGATTCAAGAAATTGATTCCCCCATCCACGGGAATACCGTCAATGATATAAAGAGGGTCATTGTTACGAATCGTACTATAACCACGGATACGGACAGCGACACCACCACCCGGCATATTATCCGGCATCACGTTCACGCCAGATAATTTACCTTGCATCATTTGGTCTACGCTGGATACCGGTGTATCTTTCAAGTCATCGATCTTCAAGACCGAAACCGCACCCGTCAAGTCCTTTTTACGAGAAACGCCATAACCTACCACTACAACCTCGTCCAAGTTTTGCGAATCCTCTTTCAAAGATATCGTCAGATCCGTCTTCGAGCCCGGAGTCAGCTCCATAGACAAATAACCGATATAAGAAACGACCAGTACCGCATTATCAGGTACTTCCAACGTGAAACGACCATCAATATCCGTGATTGTACCAATAGAGGTTCCTTTCACCAAGACATTCGCACCAATGATCGGTTCTTGACTCGGATCCAACACGACACCCTGTACCTTACGGCCTTGTTGCTGTACGACAGGAGCGGACTCCACCTTACGCGACAAAATGATTTGCCTATCTACAATCTTGTATTCGACCCCCATATTGTCGAAAACCTGTGACAAGACCACACTTATATCCTTATTGCTAGCATTCAAACTGATAAGACGGTTCGTGTCTAGGACATGATTGGAATACAAGAAAGAATAACCAGTCTCCTGTTCGATCCGATCAATCGCTTGTTCTACCGTTGCGTTCTTCAGCGACAAGGAAAGTGTCATTCCTTGCGAAGAAGATGTTCCCGCATATAGCTGGAAAGCTGTCAAAAATGTAAATGCCGTACTAAGTTTCAGTATACGGCCCGAATTAGGTAAACACCGCGCAAGATTTCTCTTACGTAAATGAAATGTGCTCATGAGCATACAGATTTAATGATTACACAATATATTAGTATAGACTTCCAATTATCTTTGATAAACATCGATCCTCCGGCGAACAAACGAGGAATCCAGACGTTGCGAAGGCTCTCGTGATGTCCATTCGATAGGAGCAGTCTGTTTCAAATAATCCAAGATCTGTTCCAAAGTCTCCGTAGTGAAGGTCGCCCGATATTTATACTCCGCATTCCCGCTCTTATGCAATACGATCTCCACGTTATATCGTTTCTCCAATCGTTTCAACACCTTATCCAAAGAAGTATTCCGGAAAACTATCCGTCCTCCTTTCCAATCCATTTTCTCCTCCAGGTTGGCCGCAGAAACACTGAAAGTACCGCTCTCCTTATCCAATACCGCCTGTTTGTTCGGCTCCAATCGGATACGTTCATCATTCCGGATCACGTCAATCTTTCCTTTTTCCAGCACGGCCTCTATAAAAGGTTCGTCAGCATAGGCATTGACATTAAATTTTGTTCCATAGGCCACCACCCGTAAACCTTCGGAAGTTGATACACAAAAGGGATGTTCCGGATCGGCCTCCACCTCGAAATATCCTTCGCCGGAAAGTAACACCTTGCGCTCTTTCTCCTCGAACACCGACGGATAGGTCAATTTACTACCCGAGTTCAACCATACGACAGACTGGTCTGGCAACACAAACCGAGTAATCGTTCCGGGCAGGGAGTTAACCTCAGCATAAACGACAGGCTGGGACTTCTCGTCATATCTTGTGGCATAATACAAATAGGAGAAAAGTAACGAAGAAAATAACAACGGAAGCACCAATATAACTGCCGCACGAGTAAAAAGCAGCGACAAAGTTCGTCTGACAGCTTGCCGCCCTACCCGACGTTCCATTCGTAGCCATGCCTTTTGCACGTCAATCGACCGATACTCTAATATGTCCTCAGACAAGGCTTTAATTTCCTCTACCTGACGTGACACACTTTTATGTTCTACCTTTCTTTCCATATATTTTCTTCCTTTACTTATAGAGACACACTCTAAAGAAAAACACGACAGCGAAAATGAGTTTTTTTAATTTTGTTCTCTTCAAAAATATATACCTTTGCCCCATCATGGAAAGAAATCATACCAAGGCTATTAATGTCGATTTACTTTTAGAACAAATTACGACTGAAGATAATAGGCTCGCCTTCCACCGCTTATTCGAGTTATATTATCCGGCACTTTGTATGTACGCCAAACGCTTTATCACAGATAAGGAAACAAGAGAAGATATCGTGCAGGACGTGTTTTTCGCTATTTGGGAAAATCGCAGCCGTATCTCAGTAAAGACCTCCGCACGTAGCTATCTCGTCACTTGCGCCAGAAATCACTGCTTAAATTATCTGCAACGCAACCATGAAAGATATTACGAATCGCTCATCCAAGAACAAATCCCGATCTATGCGGAAAGTAGTGAGGAACTCTACACATGGGAAGAACTGCAAACGTTATTAAGACAAGCCCTTGACAAGCTACCGGAGAACTATCGGCTCGCATTCGAGAAGAATCGTTTCGAGAATAAGAGCTATGGAGAAATCGCAGAGGAAATGCAAATATCCATACGAACCGTGGAAAGATACAAGAACAAGGCAACAGAACTTCTAAAGACAGAGCTAAAAGATTACCTACCTCTATTTATCGGCTGGCTTTTTTAACAGGAAGGGGTTCCCCCCTCCCCTTCATAGTCGTTTATCGTTGGTCCAACCAAATCTTTACCCCCTCAAGTAAAAGCTGGTTCTCATCAGCCTTCTGGGTAGAGAGCCGTAGATAAGTCTCATCCAAGCCCCGGAAATTCGAAGCGTCACGGATCAAGATTCCGTAATTATCTAAAAGGAATTGCTTTAAATCAGCAGCTGTGCCCTTCTTCAAACGGACAAGGAAGAAAGTCGTAGAGGTCGGAATTACCTCCAAGCCATCCAATTTACTTAATTGATAAATAAAATCCGCTGTCTCACGCTGCCATTTACGGATCGGCAACGTAAATTGCGCCGGATGGATCAAGATATATTTACTTGCCTCGATAGCGATAGCATTTACCGACCAAGGTATGATATACTTGTTCACTTTCTCCGCGATCTCCGGAGAAGCGACCAGATAACCGATACGCAAGCCGGGGATATTATAAGCCTTCGAGATAGACTGGACAAGGATTAAGTTCTTATGCGTTTTCACGTCACTCGGCTTTAGCATGTCTTCCGTCGTAAAAGCCACGTATGCCTGATCTATAATGAAGGTAGTCTGCGGATTCGCTGAGATCAAACGGAGAAGCTCCGTACGATGGATCAGCTTTCCATCCGGATTATTCGGATTACAAATCCAACAGAAATCCTGTCCCTCCAAGGATAACTCTGATAAATCGTCCGATGTCGGGAAGAAAGAGATCTCATGCTCATGCAAACGGCAAGCGTCCTCATATTCAGAGAAAGAAGGAATAGCGATCATGGATTTCGCGCCTCGCCAAGCTTGCGCTAACAAATAAAAAGCGGTGATCGAACCATTCGTCACTACGATATTCTCCTCCTTGATCTCATACCGGCGGGCCAACAATCTTTTCAAGGTAGCGGCATCCGGCTCCGGATAACGAGTCAGCTTATCAAAATGCTCGATCAAATGTTCCTTCAGTTTATCTAAATTAGCTCCGTGCCACACATTCGAGCTAAAGTTTATCTTTACCTCGTTCTTTGCGTTATAAAAATCATCACCGTGTCCGTATAACATATACCTGCTTTTTAATTAATACCTTATCTGTTAAAACTGTCACAAAATTACGAATCTTTTTGGCTTTTCCTATCAATCGCCTTATAGATCGCATCCTGTATGCGAGTACGTATATCAAGCGATCCCAGTTTATTATTTGCCCGGCTAGGATTCACCCGGTTACTCAAAAATATATAAATAAGCTGGTTATCCGGATCTATCCAAAAACAAGTACCCGTAAATCCTGTATGTCCATAGACCGAGGCGGGAACCAAAGCCCCACAAGGCGAGGCTTTCGGATTACCAATCATCGGCTTATCAAATCCTAGCCCTCTACGGCAAGTCGGGCTCTTGCTTTGTGTAAACAAACGGCTGGTTTCCAAAGAAAGATAGCGCTCGCCGCCATAAGTCCCTTGGTTTAGCATCAATTGGAGCACCTTCGCCAGATCATTCGCGTTCGAAAATAATCCGGCGTTTCCAGAAACACCCCCTTGAAAAGCGGCCGCCTCATCATGCACATATCCGCGAAGCAATTGACGGCGGACAAATCCATCTTGCTCCGTAGGTACAATTTGCAAGGTATCCATTCGCTTCAACGGATTATAAGTGGTATGCCAAGCCCCTAACCCGCTGTAGAAATCATCCCGAAGAAGCTGGTCCATCGGAGATTTCATCAGATTTTCCACCATCATTTTCAGCATAATGAAATTCACGCAACTATATACGTACCTACCTCTCGTACCCAAACGGGATTTCTTGATATCTTGAAGGATCGTATCTTTAAAGGAATCACTCACATAGAAATTACGGGCTACCTCAGTCGTAAATCCGGGTTTCCGGATATCCGAAACTACATCTGGAAGATATTTAAAATCATTCCGGACATACGTTTTAGCGTCAAAACGAACCGGATGCGTAGCGTTCTTCGCCGAACTATATAAACTGCCTTTATAACTATCCTTATCAATGGCATCCAGATAGAAATTAATAGTTGGAGTCACTCCCGATTGATGGTACAGTAACTCTTTTATCGATAAATCCTTTTTATTAGACTCCTTCAACTCCGGTATAAAATCGGAGATCTTATTGTTCAAGGTGAATTTCTTCTCATCATACGCTTTCATGACCGCCAATAAAGTTCCCGCCGCCTTCGACGCCGAGGCCAAGTCATAGACCGATGACTCCGTGACCGGCTGCCTACTTTCGTAATCAAAATAACCGAACGATTTATTATAGATAATCACGCCGTCCTTCGCCACCAGCACTTGGCATCCAGGATAAGCCTTCTCATCCAATCCCTCTTTAACGATCGACTCAATTACATCCAGACGGTCCGGATTCGCTCCCACCTCTTCCGGCTGGTGATACCCCAAACGAGTCTTTTCCGTAAAAATACCAGTACCCGCATAATACAATCCCGGAATCGAAACCGGAAGTTTCCCTTTCGCCGCAATACCACCGAATATCACTTGGGCCGCATATTCCTGCGCTAAGGGAGTGCCCTCGTAAGCCAACACGACCGCCTTCGCCTTCTCGATCGACTTCTTATATTCCTTACAAGCATATGGTAAGGTAAAGAAAGCATAGACCAACTCTTTCTTCGCGGCCAACTGCCTCAACGCTAAACTCTCGGGAATGCGAATCGTATGTACGCCACAAATGATCACGTCGTATTTTTGCAATTTATTATAAACCTGCTGGACTTGGGCAGCCGTAGAACGCCGTCCAATGCTAAAGCAAGCGATCGAATCATATTCACCCAGCATTTTCTGGAATTCATTACCAACCCCGTCTCCAATCGAGAGCGCCGCGATCTTTTTCTTATTCAACTGTTTAAGAGGTAAGATTGTATCCTCATTCTTCAAAACGGTAATAGCCTCCGAATTCAACTTCGCCGCCATCCATGCCGCATGCGGAGAGTTCAAACGTTTCGATAAGCCTTTTGTTTCGACCGGCTTATAGGCATTCAATCCAGCGATATATTTGTACCTTAATATTTTCAAGCACTTGGCCTCGATCGCTTCCAGATCCAATACCCCTTCCTCGATAGCCTCTTTCACGGCCGTAAAATCATTGATTGGAGCGGCCGGAGCGAGCAAGATATCATTCCCCGCAAGCAAAGCCTTCACCGAAGGATTATCCGTTTTCTTTGTGGAAGCCCCTTTCATCGCTAAAGCATCCGTAAAGCACAGACCTTGAAAACCGAGTTCTTTCTGTAATAGATCCGTCACTACCGCCTTAGAGAAAGAAGCCGGCTTATGACTTTTGTCCAATGCCGGAACATAAAGATGTCCCGTCATTATCCCGGCGAACCCATCATATATATAACGTTTAAAAGGAAGAAGTTCCACGCTATCCAAGCGGGCCCGGTTATGGCGCACGACGGGTAATGTCTCGTGCGAGTCCTCAGAAGTATCTCCATGTCCGGGGAAATGTTTGGAGACAGACAAGATGCCCGTACTTTCCAATCCTCTTGCGTAAGCAATACCTTTCTCCGACACAGCCTCCGGATTCTCGCCAAACGAACGCAGGCCGATCACGGGATTATCCACATTGCTATTCACGTCCATATCCGGAGCGAAATTTATATGAATTCCCATTTCCCGGCACTGCCGTCCCACCTCTTTTCCATATTCCTCGATCAAGGCATTGTCCTCGATAGCGCCTAGCATCATATTTTTCGGGAAACGGGTGGTTCCGCTTAATCGCATGGAAAGTCCCCACTCCCCATCCAAAGAGACCAACATCGGAATCCGGGAAGCCTTTTGCAAACGATTGGTCACCTCCGCCTGCGTCACCGGATCCCCTTTATGGAATAAGATGCCCCCGATCTTGATATCGTTCACGTAACGCATGAGCCGTTGCATATTCCGGTTATCGGATTTAGGATTCGCTATAACCATAAATAACTGCCCGATCCGTTCATCATAACTCATAGCGTCAAACACGGAATCAACCCAATGATTCATCTTTTCCTGATCCACCTCACGATAAAGGTTCGGGACTGTTTGCGCCCCACTCGATAAAAGGGAAATACAACACAAAAGCAAGATACCAATCTGTCTCATCACAACATTATCATTATTACTCTCCAAAAATAAGAAAATATCGCAATAGTAACGTGAATTGTGATAGGGGTTTTTACTATCTTTCCTGTCTCGTAATAAAAAATGAAGTACTTCATGAAGCTAATACTACTCATAATCTTGATTATCTTCGGCTTTCAATCAAGCGCTTGGGGACAAGCGCCTACTCTCAGTATCGAGGCTAAACAAGAGCCGATCCAAGAAATCATGAAAAAAATAGAGCATCAAACAGGCATGACATTCTCCTACGATCCTTCTATTCTCAAAGGCATTTCCCGGATTACATTCAAATCTGATAACCAATCCATATCGGAATGCCTTACCCGGCTATTCCTAAAGCTCCCTCTGTCTTATCAGATAAACGGTACCCACATCATCTTGAAGAAACGCCCCCGCTCAGTAACCATCAGCGGATTCGTACGGGATAAAGCGACTACGGAGTATCTAATCGGGGCCTCCGTTTATGACTCCCGCACACAAAGGGGCACGGCTACCAATAACCACGGTTTCTTCAGTCTAACCTTACCGGTCGGGGTAGTCCGTCTGGAGACTTCCTACATCGGATACGGACGTTTCTCACATACATTCCAACCGCTCGAACGGGATACCGTGATGGAAATTCTGCTGGAAAGCGGTGAAGCATTGGCCGAAGTTGTCGTTACCGGTAGTAATGACACACAAAACCCGATACAAGCCCCTCAGATGGGAACGATTAAAATAACCCGGAAGATGATCAAGACCATCCCGACCTTATTCGGTGAGGCCGATGTGATCAAAGCCCTGCAAACCCAACCCGGCGTATCAGCCGGAACGGAAGGATTAGCCGGGATGTATGTCCGTGGGGGGAATGGAGACGAGAACCTGTATATGATAGACGGAATCCAACTGTATCAGGTCAATCATCTCGGAGGACTTTTCTCCGCTTTCAACGCCGAGGCTTTGAAAGATGTGGATTTTTATAAATCCGCTTTCCCCGCCCGCTATGGGGGAAGGCTTTCCAGCGTAGTGGATGTGCATACTAAAGATGGCAATATGAAAGAGTACCATGGTAGCGCCATGCTGGGATTGACCTCCGGTAACTTAAATTTCGAAGGGCCGATCATTAAAAACCGGACTTCGTTCAACGCCTCCTTCCGTCGCTCTTGGCTGGATGGCTTGTCCGCACCGGGTTTGGCGATCTACAATAAAATTCAGAAAAAGAATGGGGAGAAATTCAGCGCACGCTATGCTTTTACCGATCTGAACCTAAAAGTAAACCACCATATCAATGACCGGAGCCAAGCTTACGTTAATTTCTATTTCGGACAGGATTTCCTAAAAGGAGGAAGTTCCGAGTTCTCCGTAGGTGATGATATAACCCCTTTCGAGAACAAGGACTTTGGAAAGATGCGCTGGGGTAACATCGCATTATCTTCCGGCTGGTCGTATGTGTTTAACAACAAGATGTTCGGTACCGTCACCTTGGCTTATTCCCATTATCAATCCAAACTAAAACAAGAGACTTCACAATACTACGGAACCGAGGGTGACAAAGATTATTCTTCACGTTTTATCGAGACCTCAACCCGAAACGGTATCAATGATTTCGGAGTCCATGCGAACTTCGACTATATTCCTACCCCGGCACATCATATCCGTTATGGCACCGACTATCTTTACCATCGTTTCAGCCCGGAATATATCGAGGAAAAGACCTCCGAGAATTTGTCTCCGACCAAACGAACTACCGGAGACGAGCGCCTTTCAGCGAATGAGTTGGCTGTTTTCGCCGAAGATGACTGGGCGATATCTCCCATTGTCCGGGCTAACGCCGGATTACGCCTGAACATGTATAATATACAAAAGAAGACATATGTCTCCTTAGACCCTCGTTTATCCGTACGCTTCCTGCTCACGAGGGATCTAAGCCTTAAGGCCTCATACGCCCGGATGAATCAATACGTACATCAGATCAGCGAAAGTTATATGAGTCTCCCTACCGATATGTGGATGCCGGTCAGCAAGAAGCTGAAGCCATTGGAGAGTGATCAAGTATCCGTCGGCGCTTATTACAATTTACACAAAGACTATTCCTTCTCGGTGGAAGGTTATCATAAATGGATGAATCACCTACTGGATTATAAAGATGGTTACAACTTCTTACCCTCGTTCGTCGGTTGGGAGGAGAAACTGGCCGCCGGTAAGGGGTGGGCCTACGGAGCGGAGTTTATCGCCCGGAAAGAGACGGGGCGTATAACAGGATGGATCGGATACGGACTAATGTGGAGCGACCGGCAGTTCGACGAGATTAATAATGGCAAACGTTTCCCCGCGAAATACGATAACCGCCATAAGCTGAATATCGTCGCAAACTGGAAGATCAACGAGAAATTGGAACTGACCGGAAGCTGGACTTTCATGACCGGAAACCGGGTTACGGTGGCATTCGAGAATTACGAGGATTTGGGCCTCACTCCTGTCCCTCCGCTCTTACCGGAAGGAGGCTTGGACTATTTCACGGAGCGTAATAACGTACGTCTCCCCGCTTACCACCGCTTAGATCTGGGGATTAATATTTATCGACCTAAAAAGAACGGCCATCTCGGTATCTGGAATATCAGCGTATATAACGCTTATTGCCAGATGAACCCGATAACTATCCATAAGCGGTCTTGGATAAACTACAGCCATTATTTCGAGACGTTATCGCTCTTACCGATCATTCCGTCTATATCATATACTTATAAATTCTAAAGAACATGAAACCTATATTCTATTTATCAATCTTATTATCCAGCCTGCTCCTAACCTCCTGCTACAGGAAGTTTGACCTAGAGGAATATCGTACTACACCGAAAATGGTGATCAACTCGGCCTTCTCGCCGGATACAGTCGTAATGGCCAGCATATCCCGCACATGGTTTCACTCAGAGAGCAAGCCGGACGTGACGATTCGAAACGCCAAGGTGGAATTATATATAGACGGGATCTTCAAGGAGGAGATGCCTTGGAAAGAATATTCCTATTGGAAATCTTCTCGTTGGCTCGGAGAGGATCGAGGTGGATGGGTAACAGATACGCTTTATATATCGAATACGGTTCCACTGCCCGGACAAACCGTAAAGATAGTAGCTTCTACCCCGGAATATGGAACAGCCTCGGCGGAAGATAAGATTCCTTCCAAGACCGAAATCAAAGGCCTGCGCATAATTCCCCGTAAAGAAGCTACCGGCAACGGCGGTACCCTTTTCGATGGAGATGGGAATATCTCCTACATAGAAGAAAACGATGTGCTTATCTATCAAATCACTTTCCAAGATACCCCGGGTAAATCAAATTACTATTCTCTACAGATATGGGGAGATGACGACCATCTTGGTGTCCTGTTGGACTTCTCCGTAGATCCCGTATTCACGCAACAACAAGGTATCTTGGATGAGGTTTTCGGCTCTTCGATGGTAAATTGGCGGGGACGGGTATTTTCCGACGAGCTGTTCGACGGGAAGGAATACACGTTGCAAGTAAAAGAACAACTTAGGTCCGATACTAAATATTATACCAAACGCCATATTCGTTTATATTCCCTGTCCGAACCCTATTACCAATATCTGCTATCTTTACAAAACATCGAGAATGAAGGTATCATGGGCGGACTTACGAATGTAGGTCTGGCCGAGCCTGTCCGGATCTACAGCAATGTGGAAGGAGGAACGGGAATCGCTGGTGGATGTCAATGGTTTGAATCCTTGGTAGACATAAAAGATTTGATCAAATAGCGAGCAAAAAAGCATCTATCTATTGCGAATCAAATATTTATTTCGTTACTTTGCACCCGCTTTACGTAATCTCTGTCGGGAAATGTAGCCCGTTAAATTGCGTTTCATTATAAATTACAATTAAAAAGCTATAAACAATGGATTTAATTAAGATTGCAGAAGAAGCGTTCGCTACGAAGAAGGAACTTCCTTCATTCAAGAGTGGTGACACGATCACGGTAGCTTACCGTATCAAAGAGGGTAACAAAGAGCGTATCCAGCAGTATCGCGGTGTTGTTATCCGTATCTCCGGTCACGGCGACAAAAAACGTTTCACAGTTCGTAAGATGTCTGAGAACGTAGGTGTAGAGAGAATTTTCCCGATCGAATCTCCGTTTATCGAAAGCATCACGGTTAACAAAGTCGGTAAAGTACGTCGTGCTAAATTGTACTACTTGCGTGCCCTTACCGGTAAGAAAGCAAGAATCAAAGAAAAGAGAGTGTAATCTCTCCGATTCTATTGCCATACGAAAAGCCATCCAGCGGAATGCCGGATGGCTTTTTGTTTATCGTTTCTTACAATGCCCATCGTAAGCATCTAACAATGCCCATTCAAAGGAGCTTACGATGGGCATTATAAGAACCTTAGAATGGGCATTGAAAGAATCATATATCCAAATTGCGCCACGGACTACCGTCCGGAGGATAATTTACAGACGATACGAGTACCATCCGTTGCCTCGATAACGAGAAGTAAGGGGCTACGTATGGATAAGCGATAGATATCACCTTGTTCCATTTGGCCGTTAGTACCTAATAAGTCCCCCTCGAACGAATAAACCATCAATCTACGAATCGCTTGGCGAGCAGTCACGCAGAGTTGGTTCCCGGAGAAAGCGATCGTGACTAGTTCCTCTCTAGCGATCGTCTCATTGGCTACCGTACCTTTGGTATACACCCCACGAATAGCGGGCAAGGCCGCACGTAGGATATTGACATCAAAATCATAATTCAACGCTTTCGACAATAACTGATCTAGCAAGTACCATCCCATAAAGGTATGGTCTACGATCGGTTCAGCCTTCAAGTTAATGACATCACCTCGATAGCGAGTCACTTCCGCCCAACCGTTCTCTCCACCCTCTACTTCCAAGTCAACGGGTAATTCCCGGAATTTAGCCTCTAGCTTACCCATATCTTTACCGATCAAGATCTCATGGCTCATCTCCGCCTCCGGGATAAACACGCCATCCAAATACCAACCTTCAAAAGCATAACCCGGTTTCGGCATCGCGATGATCTCGACCGTTTGGCCGGGAATGGCTTCGCCTATCACTTCCACCTCGCCGCCTTTCTCCGTAGATGAAGGATCATCCGGATTCGGCCCGGGTACGATCTCCACCTCATCCACCGGTGCCTCTCTCTTCTTGAAACGAGCCTCGATCGTAGTGGTTCGCTTACTAATAGTCAACGTATAAGAGATGTCGGTAGACAGGCACATACCCGCCTCATCATACCAGCCGATAAAGTCATAGTCTTTCGTAGGCGAGGCGATCACGGTCACCTCATCCCCTAACTCATAGATACCGTTTCCGCTTTGCGATACATAGCCGGCCTCCGGATCGGAAGTGTTTACGTAAAGGCAATACCCGATCTCCGGCTCGATAGGACTTTGCGGCTTCCAGTCGTACACGGCCCGCAGGTACACATGCTTGCCCGGCATGGTGAAGCGATAGGTTGTCTCTTCCGATACATTCTTCCCATCGCTCTCCCAATGGTCGAACACATAATCGGGATAAGCATGGGCGATAAGTGTCACCTCTTTGCCATTCTCATAAATACCTTGGCCACTCTGTTCTACCCATCCGGCCATGGAAGGAGCGACGGTCGTAATCAGATTATAATAACCATCTCCCGGCTCCGATGGATTCTCCTTCGGGTTAAAACGTAGCTTGGCAATCAAGCGAGCGTTTTTCTCCGTAAGGGTGAAGGTATATTCCGAGAGGCCGGACAATTCTTCTCCATCAGCGGACTGCCAAGCCACAAACTCATAATCCGTATGCGGATAGGCCCGTACCGTTACTTCCGTACCCGTATCATAAATGCCGGAGGGATTCGTTTGCTCCAAATAAGCGGATCCGTGGGGATCCGTGGAGAGTAAGAGCGTTAGTTTCCCCGGCTCCGGTGGAGGAGTCGGATTGAACTCATCCTGCGCATAGACTTGCCCGATGGATCCTCCGAGGAAGATCCAAAGAGACAAAGCCATCGTAATATATCGAAACAATCGTTTTCTCATAGCGATTACCATTTAATGGAACAAGTCTGACGCTCGCCCGCTTTTGTCGTCCATGTCATGTAATAAATACCAGACTGAGGTAGGGCCATACGTACCTCACCATCCGTCACTTTACCAGCGAAATGAATACGACCCGCCGCATCGCATACACTCAAAGTTTCCACATCACGCAAGCCGGACACGATCAACAAGCCTTCTCGCACGTTCCAGCGAATCGACGCATCGATTGCCTCAACAGAAGTCACCACATCGCTTCTCAGCTCAAAGCGGTCAGAGAGGGTTCCAGCCTCGGCCTCGAAGGTATAAGCCTCTTGGTTCAGGTCGCATACGGCACCCGTCTGCTTATCCACCAACTGAATACCTTTGCCAATCTTCTCTTTCAATGAGATCGTATAGCTTCCCTTAGCAGGCAGGACACATCCAAGGCGTACCACGCCATCCGCTACCGGACGCTCGTTGATAGCCAATCGATTCCCTTGCGTATCCAAGCTATAGAAAGAGGCGGCCTCCGCATTCGGACTGCCGAACTTGGCAGCATCAAGACCGATCTCATACTCCAGCGAGGCAGCCTCGTTGAATACCACACGGGTACGGTCGCTTGCCTTCTCGCCTGCCAACAGCAGGTTGACAACTTGACGGTTATCCACACTACGTAACGCTGAAGCTGCTTGCGTTTCCCTCGGCAGGGCAGCCACACGGCCCTCCGGATTGAATACTAAGTTGGAAGTCTTCTTTTGTACGAAGAAGGCCGTAAGCGGTGCCAAGTAGGCTTCCTTATCATCCCCCGTATAATACTCGTAGTTATTCAAATCGGGAGACCAAACCGTCACCGTAGCGTCCAATCCATCAGCGAACAATCGCTCCACGCTATAATAGGCGGGATACGGATTCCCCACGAAGTTCCAATTGGCATTCATGGCATTATCCGAGGCGTAGGTATTCAACGGAATCGCCACGCTCGCCCGATTAAGGAGGGCTTTCATATCACCGGTCTGGGTAGTAAATCCATCGGCCATCATATCGTCGCTATTGAATTGGATAATATATCCCTTATTTGCCTTCAAGGTCTCCGAGTCGCAAAGCTGTCGCCAAGACTCACCCACTCCCTTATCGGCACGAGACTTGCCATCGTATTCCCGTACGACAAAGCGAGCGTCGCTGCTTGTCAGCTTGATCTCGGACATCTTCAAGTCGTAGGGGAAGGATACGAAATGCCAATAGTTACTCCTAGCGTTCCAATTGAAGGAGATCGCCTCGGTCTGTATCTCAGCATCCACCAGCAAGGAGGCATCCCGATAGTAAGCAAAGCTCTTCGGTTTCCAAATCTCATTACCCTCAACGGTGAGGCTACCGTGATGCAAAATTACAGCAGGTCCATCCACCTTATTCTGATCATTTACGATGACATTACCACCGTTAACAACCATAAGTCCATCGTCGAAGAAACGAGCCTCCAAGGATCGGTCTACCATACCAACTTGCACCGTCAACTCTTCTTCCTTGGAAACACATTGATCATTCTCATACCAACCAGCAAACAATCGAGGATCATCGGCAGGCATCTCCACCCTCACCGTAATGGATTTACTATCATTTCTTACCATTTGAAGAAGGTCTGATGTATTAGGGAAACTTATACGCACGAATTTACCGACAAATGCTTTGTCCTCCTTACCTGCCTTATAAGTATATATAGTATCATCGGAGACTTTTGTCTCACCATCATACCAGCCAAAGAACAAATTAACATATTTAGCCCAATAATAATCTTCCCAATTTCCATCCTGACAAACCGCCTTCAAAGTCACTATTTCCCCCTCTTCATAGGCACCGCTACCTTCTACCCATCCATAATTTTCATTATTAGAAGTTGCCGTAATCAACTGCCCAAACTCCACAATGTTATTTCCGAATGGAGACCAATAGGTGTTTGCTTTATAAGTATCCTTCATGCCTTTCGGGACGTAAACTTTACAGGTGGTCTTATCTACGGATTTAAAAACATCAGCTCCATCCAAACGTACCATCTCTGTAGACTTCAACTTGATAGATGAGACCTTTGCGGAAGCGAAAGCAGAATTGCCTATGGATCGTAAGGTACCGGGGAAAGATAATGTGCCGGTGATCGGACATGCATAGAATGCATTGTTGCCTATATAAGACAAGGACGTATTCAAGAAGTCCACGGAAGTAACACCAGTATTATTAAAAGCGTAACCGTCAATCCGCTCCAATCCATCCGGAAGTTTCAATGAAACGGGCACGCATGAGCTGGAAGAGAAAGTAGAGTAACCGACCGCCTTCAAGTGAGACAATAACGATAAATCAATCTTTTGTAAGCTGGAACAGTCCGAGAACGCAGACTCCCCGATCCTTTCTACAAACTCGGGCATATTCACTTTCCGCAATGCGGATAAACCAGAGAACGCAGAATTACCTATCTCCTTTATCGTATTCGGAAGAATAACATCTTCCAAATAACGCAACCCTCCAAACGCATAATTCGGTAATCGATCCTCTTCCATCGTAGCCTTGCTCAAATCAGCCTTTTGCAACAGCTCTATTTGCTTAATGACCTCGAAGTCACTAGCGTTCATCGGACCGGTGATACGCAATTCTAAGATAGTAGCCAATGGAATATTCAGTTCCGTCAATTTCGCACCCAGCGAACCAGCCGCCTCCAAGGTCACTACTACAGGATCCGCATCAATCTCTACAATCTTGCTTTCTTTCCAAAAAGCAGCCTCACGATAAGCCTTAGCAAAGCCTTTCGGTACATATACCAACGCATTCTCCAAACCGATCGATTGCGACAAGCCGATCGGCTTCTCAGCCTTCATGATTACTTTCGCTCCTCTTCCCGAGAAAGATCCGTTATAAAAAGCCTCTCCTTTTATAGTCAACACAGATTCCGGGATCGTCAGTTCCATCAATGATTCGTTATAAGGAAACGAACGCTCACCAAGCGTCTTCACCGTAGAAGGAATCGTATAAGCCTCCGCTTTCTTCCCTGCCGGATAAAGCAACAAGCTCGCCTTATCTACCACGAATAATACACCATCGATAGAAGTATAAAAGCCGTTATCGATTACGACTTCTTCCAAAGCTGGGCAGTTGTCAAAAGCTCCTATATTCAGCGTATTCAAGGAGGCACAATTACTAAAATCTACCTTTTTAAGATTTTGACAAGAACTAAACGTTCCCGAAGATATAACTGAGAGCTGTGTGCTTTTACTGAAATCGACGCTAGTGATATTACGACAACCAGAAAAGGCGTTTCTACCCAATTGGGTGATTCCGGATGCAAAAGCGATATCACCAGCCAAGGCTGAATTACTAAAAGCACTTTCGCCTATATCTTTTAAGGCTGTCAATTGAGAAAAATCAAAGTCGGATAATTGAGAGATAGAATAATTACTATTAAACGCACTTTCTCCAATCGTAGTTAATGCCGTACATTCCTCCAAACTAACGCTCTTCAGATTCGAACAATCGGAAAATACATAAGAATCCAAAATTGCCAATGCAGTACAATTAGACAAGTCTACTGTCCGCAAAGAGGAACAATATCGAAACGCATAGGTTCCTATATTCGACAACTTTCCGCATCCCGATAAATTAACCGTTTGTAAATTACTACAACGATAAAAGGCATTACTCCTTATTCCAACTAAACTCGTACAGGCCGATAAATCAAGATCCCGTAAGCCGGAACATTCATAAAACGCTCTATATTCTATTGATCGCAATTGAGTAGCTTTTGAGAAATCAAATTCCGTGAGGTTATTGCAACCCGAGAAAGCCCCTTCATCTATCATTTCAAGAGCTTCCGAGAATATCACTTTTTGAAGAGTTAATTTATTTTGGAATGCCTCTCTCGGAATACTTTGAAGTTCTTCACGTACACTCTCATTCCAATAGGCAGTTTTCGGCAACTCCGTCACCCCACTCATATCCAAAACTTGGAGCATATTCATTTGCTCCTTCATCGTCTTAAAGTCTTCCGCTCTCAGTAGGCCATTTACTTTCAAGCTCGTTACCTTGCCCACATCCGCTCCTAGCTCGGATGCCAGCGTATTGGTAGAGGTCAGTGTTACCTCCTTCACCAATTGTGCATATACACTACTACTTATCCCAAGTCCTACGAGAAAAGCAAAAAGAAAGAAAAGTTTTTTCATACTCATTCTATTTGAATTAATAATTGATTTACCCTGCAACCATCAACTCCTCCTTATCATCTACACAAAGAAAAAGCGCGAGGCTTATGCCATCGTCACCTATATCATGGTATCCCCATACCTTTATCCCGGTAACGAACAGCAGCCCCACGCTTCATTATAGGATGCTCCTCTCGAAGTAACTATAACAAGCATGGGCGTCTGTCGTATTATACCGGGATATGAAATTGGGGATTTCTGATATAGGTATAATATCTTTTAACGCCTTTTCCACGAAAACGAACCCGCCGAGCTTCCACTCTAACGGCTCGGTACAAAGTACGGAATTTCCCATGAATCCCGCAAACATCCATGCGAATATTTAGAATTCCTCATCCAATCCATAAGGACAAAAGCCAAAACAAACCGAAACAAATGTCTCTTGAACCGTATAGGAAATTCCTCACTACCTAATATATACTTTATTCAGCGACAGCGAACGCTCGTTCGGCGGCGGTGAATATATATTCGGCGGCAGCGAATGATCGTTCGCCGCCGCTGAACGAAGAAGGCAGACTTATCTTTCAAAGAATAAAACAGTTATAAAGCAAGAATACAAGTAACTCCTTAAAACTATCGACAACAACTCCCTAAGCAGACCGACATCATCTCCCTAAGTAGAGCGACATCTACTTACTAAGTAAAGGGGGTGTCTACTTAGTAAGCAGAGGGAGTATCTACTTACTAAGCTGATGGAGGTCTGCTTACTAAGTAGTTTTCCAACTGCTTTCCACGTCCTTTGGAACATTCAAGACATTAACCCTGTTTATCTTGTAGCTCTCGTATGATTTCGTCAAGAATGTAGAAATCGCTTTTTAAAAGCAAATCTCCATTCCGTAATGTTAGGCATTTATAAGTATCACTATTATAAAAAAGGTCTAATGCTTTATCGGTAGAAATACGCAAACGAGACGCAAGCAGTTCGATAACTCCCCTATATTTACCCTGCATAACCGTATCAGCCGCACCAGGGACAACAAGTGGAGCAGATGTTTTAGGTAAAAGAAACGCTTCCGTAAAGCAGAGGCAACGATCTATGATCTCTTGGTTAATTATGCAAATCTGGTTATTAGGCTCTTGATGGATAAGACGAGCCAAGGCCTCCTCGCGTGTATAATCCCCACGCATATAAAGGTCAATCGTACGAATCACACGGTCATCCGCTATACCTCCTTCTATCATGTCATAAGCTGACCACAAATTTCGACCTTGACGACAGGCCACTACAAAGTCTAACCAATCAGCATCATAAGTTTCGAAACATAAATAGCGATATGGCAAGACACGACAGACATCCATATCCAAAGAATAAACATTCAGCCAAGCCTCATCCTTATGACGTACCTCTGCTGTACGAAGTGCCCAACGAACTGCCTGTTCTTTCAAGTCCGTAACATAGAACCCGATTCCAAAATCCAGATTAGGCCGGCAAACCCCAGCCAAAGGCTCCTCTATACGGCAAGTGGAACCATGATAAACCGTCAACATAGTGTTTTCCCTTTCTCTTCAATACTACGGAAGGGTTTATATCCGTCCGGGAGCCATTGAGGATCACGATAGTAAATATATTCTAAGATGGAGTCTACGATATATGATTTCCCTTGCGTATGCAAGGTATCGTAATAAGAGCGGATATAGCCATTGATCGCTCCTAGTTCCTTCAGTTTATTATATACATCCGAACCATAACGCCCTAATCGTTCCGCAGTACTCTCTATGCAATAAATCATAAATTCCAGTTGCTTCTCCTCTATAGTCATAACCCTATCCTTTTTCTGGTTATAGATAACAAAGTTAGCAAATACTTCTCAGTTATACAAAGACAAATATCATTTTAGTACTACCACTACGGAATCCTCTATTATAGATAATTTCATCCACGGATTTTATCGCATGAGCCGCTTTTTACGTACATTTAAAGCAAATTCATCTAAGCGACATGGAAAAATGGATAAACAAATCGAACTATCGCAAACAGAAATAGAGCTAGCGTTCGCTTCCTTTTGTATAGAAGGAACCGCACGCAAATTGGGGCAGCCTTATCAAGAGGTGTTCGCACGCATGAAACGGGTAGGAATGATAGAGAACTATATCCTACCCAATTATGATATATTGCATACTGAAAGCCACGAACACGTAATCCACAATATAGATGTAACTTACTTCCGACTATTCAATATACCCGATTCATTATCTGAATTATATAACTTACGATCCACGGATTTGTATTTGCGACCGAAATCTAAGTGGTAAGAGAATC